>Ga0206832_10091_pt1 | contig 23607 bp, 20 predicted proteins | sample Alteio_BWOrgCont_74_FD_152896 | JGI IMG/M metagenome (GOLD analysis project Ga0206832, IMG submission 152896) | Enriched cells from forest soil in Barre Woods Harvard Forest LTER site, Petersham, Massachusetts, United States -... | ecosystem: Environmental > Terrestrial > Soil > Temperate forest >... | reverse complement strand
AGGTAAGTGGCGATAGTTATGCACCGGCTGAACAAATAAAAACTTTTAGCCAGGAAGGCAAACATATTTCGAATGGTTCGTTTAGCGATGATGGCACTAAGTTTTTTTATACCATTTGCGAGGGGCTGCTTAAAACCAAATGCGATATATACATGAGCCAGTTGGAGGGTACAGATTGGGATAAGGGCAAAGCGCTGAATAGCGAAATTAACCTTGCGGGTTGCACAAACACCCAACCTTTTATGGCCAAGAACTCGAATGGTAACGAGATACTTTACTTTGTATCGGACAGGGAAGGTGGCAAGGGCGGATTAGACATTTGGTATTCGGCAATGAACAAAAAGGGAGAGTTTAGCACACCAAAAAATGCAGGTAATAAAATCAATTCGGACCGCGATGAGCGTTCGCCTTTTTTTGATTCAAAAACCAATACACTTTATTTTAGCAGCGATGGATGGATTGGTATGGGCGGCCTTGATATTTTTAAAGCACAAAGCAGCGGGCCGGAAAAATACACCAGCAACCCCGAAAACCTGGGTGCACCATTTAATTCGCCATGCAACGATTATTACTTCCGTTATGGCAAATCAAGTAAGGAAGGTTATTTGGTATCGAACAGGCCGGGGATTTTTTCGGTCAGGGGGAAAACCTGTTGCGATGATATTTTTAATTACCAATACATCAGCCAGATTTACCTTGCAGTAAAGACAAGAGTTTTTGATGACGCAACCAAAATCCAGTTGGCATCAGCTACGGTCAACCTTTCGCTACAAAGCCGAAATACTGACGAATCGGACGTTATTATCGGCTCGGATACGTCAACCGCTGACAACGCTGTATTATTTAACCTAAAACAGAATAAGCTTTACAAACTTACGGCTACCCGCAGCGGTTATTTCACAGGTTCGCAAACGTTTAATACGGAAGGTATTACCAAAAGCGATACCCAAACCGTTGATATTTATTTAAAGAAGCTTGAGAAAAACAAGGCCTACCGCCTAAACAATATTTATTACGATTTTGATAAAGCGGATTTGAGGCCTGAATCCAAAGCAACGCTTGATACCCTTTATAAAATCTTAATAGAAAACCCTACCATCATTATCGAATTGAGTTCACATACTGACTCTCGCGGTGCCGAAGACTATAACCTCAACCTATCGCAAAGACGGGCAGAGAGCTGCGTAAACTATTTGATTAATGATAAGGGGATAGCCAAAGAAAGAATCAGTGCCAAAGGCTATGGCAAGAATAAGCTGTTGGAAGACTGTAGTAAATACCCGGAGTGCCCCCAAACGCAAAATGGCGATTGCCCATGCCACCAATTAAACCGAAGAACCGAATTTAAAATTATAGGCGAACTGGACATAAAGATTAACGATAATGAGTAAACTATTTACAGGTCGGGGCAGGCTTCTTTTCAAGAAAACCAGCATATGGTTGCTACTGGCGTTTATATACCAGACTTCTGCAGCCCAGCAGCAGATTTTGCTTTTTACCGAAGGTTTTGACAACGGGCCAACTTCATTTGTAATTGACTCGGGCGGCCTGGGACTTAACCGCGGTAATAATGACTGGATTATCAATAATACATACATCGGCGCGCCTTTATATCCTAATACCCTGAACGAGGACAGCGTAGTGAGCGGAACTATTAATAATGCGCCATACTCTAACTACCTGCATATACATGATGTTACGGCACCCAATTATGCTGATGCCAACTGGAACCCTGCTAGTGCAAGCGACAGATTTTGCTATATCGGCAGCCCGTTTTGTACCCTTGGTTTAACAGATGTTGTTTTCACCTTTTTTTGGACCGGGCAGGGCGATAGCACAGCATATGGCCGTGTTTATTACCAGGCCGATGGAGGGCCATGGATACAAACCGGGCAAGCAAAATATATGGGCTCGGGTTTATGGCAATATGAATCGTTGCAAGACCCCGCCTTTAATAATAAACAAAACCTTGTATTTGGCTTTAGGTGGACGAATGCGGGTGGTGATACCACGAAAGATGTTTCGTGGGGTATAGATGATATACTTGCGGTTGGAACTTATGACAACATCAATAACCCGGTTAATATAAGTATAACTTATGTAGCGCCCGATACTGTTTGCCAATTGGATAATGTATTACTGGGTTACTCGCTAAGCGCACCTCTTTGCGATGGTACTTATGATATATTGTTGAGTGACAGTAACGGTAACTTTGGCCACCCTATTGACGAGGGTGTATTCAGTATTTTTGCCCCCGATACGGCCGGTTATATTTTTATACAGGCACCCAACACTGTGGAGGGTAATTGCTTTAAAGTAGTGATTAAGCGCCTTGCGCCTACCCCGCAAATTATAAGCGATACTTCGATTTGCTTTGCAATACATCATTGCCCGGTTTCAATTATTACAAATAGTGCACCGGTGATGCAGGATGCGGATACCACCTGCGTTAAGAGTGCTATTGACGTGGCGTTTAACTCTTTCGGCAATTTCAATAATAATAATGTTTACTATGCCCAGCTATCAGACAGCAACGGTAATTTTGCCCATGCAGATACATTGGGCCACCTTGTTAGTAACCAGGCTTATCCTGGTATGCCGGGTACAGTTAGTGGCCTTATACCGGCCAACGTGCCACCCGCCTGTGGTTATTATATACGGATTGTTTCATCAAACCCAGCGGCGGTTGGCACTGTTATTGGACCGTTTTGTATTACGCAGTGTGATGTAACCACCAACAATACACATGACATACAGGTTTGTATCAACTACCCTAACGCCACCGATACAGTTAACCTGAATATTTCGGATAATCAATGGCACCAGGGAGCCAATTACGACACCTGTAATAATTGGACCATTGAGTTGTTGGACATGATGACTTTTGGTATTGTAAATATTGGAGGATTGGGAGTTTACCACGATAGCATAAGCGGCAATTTCAAATTAATCGTTGGTCCCCTTGCTACATTGCCTGTGGCGCCGGGCAGCTATTACATGCGCATCATTAGCAACTGCTCAAACGAGCCATGGAATGAAACCGGAACCGTTATCAGGATAACCATCGGTGCACCTTCATCCACCCCTCCTACCATTCTAAGCACCCAGGCGGACTCGGTATATTGCAACAATGCCGGTTTACTTGAATTATACGTTGTGCCGTATAATTCCAACTCGAAATATTGGTGGAACTCGAACCTGTTTAATGGTGGCCAGCCGATAGAGGAGCCCGGGCAAATATTTTTGGGCAATTTGGCGGGAGCCCCGATTGGGAATTACGTATTTTATGTGCGAGAGGAAAACTTTGGTTGTTTTGGGCCAAGCTCTGCTCCTTACAATTATGTAATTACGACGCTGCCGGCCATACATATTACAGGGCCTAAAAAAGTGTGCCAGGGAGATACGGCGCTTTTAGAGGCTAACTATGTACCGGCCACATATTACACCTGGAGTGCGCCACCAGGGGTGCGAATTATACCAAGCTTACTAGGTAACAACCAGGTTTATTTGGTATTTGATTCGTTAGGAACTTATCGCATCAACTCGAGTAGCCTTAATGCTTGTGGGCAGGATACGGGTTCATGGGCGGTAACGGTTTACTCGCTGTTTACTGTTAATGCAAAACCAGATAAAACTGTATGCCTTGGTGATACGGTATCGCTAACCGGCAATGTGCCGCCTTATCCTAAAACCTTTATTTCGTTAGATTCTTCAATTGGCAATAGTTATCCGGGGGGAATGTTTAATATTATTGCGCATGACGATATTATTCTGGACTCATTTGCAGTAAGCTTCCGGACGCGGATAAATAATACGGTAACGGCAATTTATGATAAACCGGGGACCTATAAAGGTTACCAGCAAACCCCAACAGCCTGGTTTCCTGTAACCACACAAACAATTGCTCATCCGTCGACAGTGTTGAGTAAAACGGTTATTCCTTTTGAATTGAACAAAACGATTGCCGCAGGCGATACGGAAGCATTCTATATAACAACAACCAATTCCCCTGCTATTGATGAGGCTTATGGTAACGGAATAGGCATACAACAAGGAGTAGTGTTTAAAACGGATGGTATTATTGATTTTGTGCAGGGTTGCGTTAATGCTTATCCTTTTGGCGCTTATATTGGGCCTAAAGTGCTTGATGTTACCATTTACTACCGCACGAAGGGTGGGTTAAAATACATTTGGAACAACGGCGACACTACTGCTACCATCAATTTTGTACCAACCCAATCGGGCGAATACCAAATAAGAGTATTTGATACAACCGGTTGTACCAATACCGATAGTGTACATGTAACGGTTGATACTTTGCCAAGGGTTTATGCCGGCCCTGATACGATTGTTTGCCCGTATGTGAATTATGTAATGATTGCCACTGCCTCGCCGACGGCAACCCTTAGCTGGACACCTGTAACCAGTTTAGACCAGCCGAATACGCTGAACCCTACGTTCAACTCAAACGCGGGAACAGATTATGTTTTAACTGCTACAAACCCTGATGGCTGCAAAAAAATTGACTCGGTGCTTATTAACGTTTACCCATTATCAGTAAATGCAGGGCCTGATACTACGCTTTGCGATGGGGAGACTTATGTTATGCAGGGATTGGCATCGTCGGATAATGTTGAATGGATTCCTTCAACCGGCCTGAGTGCGGCAAATATTCTTAACCCGGTATTTAGTTATAATACAACAACACAGTATTTATTAATGGTTACGGATACGCATAGTTGTAAACTTACCGATACTGTGGTTATTGGTGTAGATTATTGTAATGCTTATATCAAAGTACCACAGGCATTTACACCTAATGGCGATGGTACTAATGATTATTTTACTGTTTTCGGGAAATATATAGGTGATTACCAGATACGCATTTATAACCGCTGGGGCGAAGAAGTTTATTCGTCGAGCGACATTAATGAGTTGAATAACCTGGGCAGAGGCTGGGATGGTACCTATAAAGGCAAGTTGCAGGATGTAGGGACTTTTGTTTACTATATAACCGCCAAGGACCTGAATGGAAAAGATATTTTCAAAAAAGGGAATTTGACTTTGATTAGATAGCGTTTAAAATACCCGGTGCTCCCCGACCGATTGAATGTGTTAGTAAATAAAACCCACTACAACCCAGGCATGCGCGCAGTTTGCATTTTAATGCTTTTGTACATTTCAATTACCGCACAAGGGCAAAACGACACATCGGTTTTTAGCAAGGAACAAGAGGTTACGACCAGTGATTATGTATTCTATGTGCCAGAATTATGGAAAAAGGTACCGCAGATAGATATTTCATCGAAAGACAGAAAATTTGAAATTACAGGGGTAGGATTGCCAGCAGAATTTAACCGCGCACCGGTAACGGCCACATTGACCTTGCGTAAATATGAATGTCCAAAAATAAGTGCTGCCGAGGATTACGTTATCAGCGAAATAACTTCATACCCTGACAGAGTTACAGAGGCCGGACACAATTATACAAGCGATACCCTGAAAATATTGAGTGGAGAAATGGCTACTTTTTTTTCAACCCGATATTTCAGGCGTACCAAAATTTACAACTATTCGCGCTTTGATTTGATTGCATATTCGGCTAAAAGGAAGGCGGCTTATATGTTTACCATTACCTTTCAGTACAGAGACCCTACCTATAAATTTGAAGCGGAAAACAAGCTGAAAGAATATGCCTTGAGGGTGTTTAACGAGGTGTTATTGAGATAAGCTCTTTTGTTAACAGGCAGCCTTTTTCCCCTTTTATGCATCTATTGTAATGTTATATTTGCCGATTATGAAAAAAGGGCTAAGCCTTTTGCTGTTTATTTTTGTGGTTTCGGGTACATACGCCCAGTACATGCAGATTAAAAAACCCAATTTAACGGGTTTTGCCTGGGCTGAAAGGTTTGTTACCCCGGTATTAGATACCATGTCAGGCGCCAGGGCGAAGCAGCATCCTGAGTATGGTGTTTTGCCTTATAACTCGCAGTGCAGCCAGTGTGTTGAATTAATTGACAAGCGCACCATTAACACCCGCTTTTTTGTTGACCCATATGTGCCTTATCATATATTCTCTCAAAAGTCATATTTCCCTCTGCACTACCAAAAAAATGCAAATGATATTTGGCGAACTATAGACCACCGGCTTAAGCCCGATACTTTGCATCGTGGAGTTTATGTTGCCAATCAACAACCGGTTCCAACTAAATGTGATTTGAACCGAAAAACAACCTCGCTTACTGCCGGCGGATTGGAGTTTGAATTTAATAAAAACCTTACCCTCCATTTTGAGGATGAGGGTGTTGTTTCATCAAAAGCGGAACCTGGCAACTACAGTAATTATACTATTGGACAGCAGGGCCTGGAAGTAAAAGATATATGGCCGGGGATAGATATGCAGCAGGTTTTTAGCATAGGCGAGGTTAAAACCAGTTATACGATCCCAAAACCCTTACAGGTGCCTATTAGCCATGGTTATATGGTGATAGAAGACCACTTTACTGTGCCTGACGGATATACGTTTGAAGAAGCCAACCGCGGACAACACCCTGGCAGTAACGAATTTATTGGCGATTTTTACTTGAAGGACAAGAACGGAAACACACTTATTACCTACGCGCGCCCCGTGTATATTGATTTAAATGCAGTAGGGTTACCCGGCACTTACAAGCTTTTGCAAAATGGCCATGATTATACCTTGCAAACATTAGTACCGGTTAAGTGGCTAAACAGAATTGAAAATGTTTATCCATTGACGATAGACCCGATAGTATCGGGCGATTCGGCGTGGGGCAACTTTATAGCTACGGGGCTGGCATCTGCTAATCTTGCGTTTACCAGCGTAGCGTTGGGTTTTTGCGATTATCATATGTCGGTAACCGTGCCGGGAATGAGCCAGCTTACGAATGCATTTGTGAATATTGAATACAAGCTTACTTATAGCGATTCTTGCGGGCACCCTCCGGAGCCAGCACCTTACTGCCTATTTACACAGGTAAGGCAATACCTGCTTAATGATTCGTGCAGGGATACTTATCGTTTTTCGTGCCCGAGCATTGGTGATACCACAGGCACCTGCACCACAGACTCGTTTCACAATGGAAACATTTTTCATCCGCAAAGCCCAGCAGCGTTTACTGCAGGGCAGTTGCTACCTTGCTATGCCCCACAGTGCCCCGATTACGACCTCGGGTTTACCCTGAAAAACACGGATTCGATATGTGGTGATGTTTGCGGCTACTTGTGCGCCCGGGGCAGTATGTGGGAAATGACTATTGAGGCTTGCACTGTTAACGGCTCTATCACCCAAAATAAAACCAGGGTGTGTGCGGGGCAGTCGGCAATATTTACTGCTGACCCTAATTGTGGGGTGCCACCATATCACTATGTGTGGACACCGGATGGTGGTAATACTTTCGATACCATTTTCGGAACACCGGAGTATGTTGTGACTACTTCAGACGCACTTACCACAGAGGACTCGGTATATATTACGTGCTATATTATTGACACCTGCGGAAATATGGCGGCGACCAATATTTTGCAACTCAATATTATTCCAAGCCCAAAGGCAGATGCGGGGCCAGATCATATTATGTGCAGGGGTGGTGCCACAGTGACGCTTGGCGGAAATCCAACAACGAATAACGGTGCGAATACGGTTTGGACAGGCTCTACTCCTACTGTTCAAAGCTGGCTAAATAGTACTACGGCAACTAACCCAAGTGTAACGGTGCCCGCAGGCACGGTTGACACCTTTTTTTACGCACTAAAGACTACCAACACACTTTGCTTTAATACTGATACTGTTTACATTTTCTCGACCAATGGTGGGCAGGTAAGCATTGATAGCGGTGGTGCTACAAAAATATGTGCAGGAGCAAGTGTAAAGTTGATTGCGCAAGGCGGCCCGTTTGTATCGTATCAATGGAGCAATGGGGGGGCAAGTTCATCTATCTTCGTTTCTCCGGGTGGGGGCTATTTTGTAATAGTCAAAGATTCGTTAGGGTGTATGGATACGAGCAACGTAATCAATATTACGACCACAGGGCCACCGTCAGTTCATGCGTTTCCGGATACGACTATACAAGTGGGTGACAGTGTAACTCTTTATTCTGATCTGAACCTGAACGCATCCAGTATTGATTCATTTTTCTGGTCTCCGTTTGTTAGCCTGTCATGTTCTACCTGTGCTAACCCGAGGGTAGCGCCGGCAGGTAGCCAAACATATAACCTGGTGGTATATTCGGATGGTTGCGAGGTATCTGCTTCGGTTTTGGTGCAGGTAATGTTGCCCGATAACTTCTACATACCAAACGTGTTTACCCCCAATGGTGATGGTAATAACGACCTGTTTTACATTGAATACCAAAGCGGCGTAACGGTTCTTCAATTCCAGGTTTTTGACCGGTGGGGAGAGAAAGTTCATGATGGCCTATATCCATGGGATGGCAATTACAAAGGGAAGCCGGCACCACAGGCTGTTTATGTATATGTGTTTAAGCTACAGCTATATGGGCAGGACGTGGGGATCATGCGAAAGGGAAGTGTTACCCTATTAAGATAAATTTGATTTCAGCAAATTACCTAGCCCTGCCTTCGGCAAAAAACGGGCAAAAGTGCACTTTAAATTTGCTGTTAAAGCCAATAAAAATCAGGGTTTAACGGTGATTAAAATCAGCCCGCTAAATTGCTTTAACAAAGATTACGCCGTAACTTTGTATAAAATTAAAACCTATGAAAAACGCTACACATATAGCAACAATTATGACAGCATGTCCGGTTGTTGGAAATACATCAAACAAGTTCTCGCAAGTGCTTAGATTGTTTACTGAATTTCCGGTTCATCACTTACCTATAGTGGATGATAACGAGAAGTTAATTGGTATTATCAGTTCTAACGATTTGCCGAAGGTTTTTCTGTCATTGTTCAACCGTGAGGTACCGATACCCATGACCCTGCAGGCAGTTGACAAGGAAGTTCAAGTAGCCGACCTTATGACACCCCATCCTGTTACAATCAGTTCAACGGATACCATCACCCTGGCAATGGAGATATTTGCCGGGAAAAAGTTTATGGCGCTTCCGGTAGTTGATAACGGCATTTTGGTGGGCATTTTATCGTTGAAAGATGTAATCAGTTACTTGGAATACGTAGAGGCATAAATGACCGAAATGCAATAAACAAAAAAAGCACCTTGGATTAAGGTGCTTTTTTTGTTTATTGGCTATTAACTTTAGTCTTCAAATCCTTCTGAGAAATCAGATGGAGGAGCTGATACCGCCGCGCCGGGGCTTGTATCGTCTTTCTTGCGGGTCATTTTTGCTTCAAGGCTTAGTGTAGCATGAGGCACAATGCGCAATCTTTCTTTAGGTATTAAGCGGCCTGTAACGCGGCAAATGCCGTAGGTTTTATTCTCTACCCTTACCATTGCCAACTCGAGGTTACGGATATACTGGTGCTGGCGTGAAATCTGGTTCATGAGGTACTCCATTTCTGAAGTATCAGTACCTTCTTCCATGTTCCATGCTTTGTTGCCGGCCTGGCTTTCGGTATGGTTATCTAAATTTTCTTTCAGGTTTTTCAGCTCTTCGCGCGCTGATACCAGTTTCTTATCAATTAATTCCCTGAATTCCTTCAGGTCTTCATCGCTATAGCGGTGGTTTAGTTCTTTTGTTTCCGGCTCCATAATCTTCTGATTCGTTTTATATAAGGGTTTTGCTACGGTGTGAGCTTCTGGTTTTGAACTTGGATTAACAAAGGCAGGTTTAGCTGCGGGTTTTACGGCCGACTTTACCAGGGGCTTAGTAACCGCCACCTTAACAGGCGCTTTTACCTCGGGTTTAGCAACTACTTTAGGTGCTACTTTTTTAACCGGTGCAGCCGCCTTAACGGCTTTCTTAGCCACAGGCTTAGCCTTGGGGGCTGCTTTTACAACCGCCTTTTTCTTAACGGCTACCGGTTTGGCTTTTATTGCTACTTTTTTCTTTACAACAGGTTTTGCCTTTTTAGCTACTACCTTTTTCGCAACGGGTTTTGCCTTTGCTTTGGCGACAGGCTTTACTGCTTTTTTTGCTTTAGCAACAACCTTTTTCTTTGTAGGTAATGAAGCCTTTTTTGCTACTGGTTTGCTTTTAGCTTTTGCAGCCGGCTTACTTTTTTGTTTTCCTTTAGACTTTGCCATCTCTAAAAATTTAGCCGCGAAGTTAACCAAATTCTTTATTGTTGCCATTTATAGTAAAAATTAAGGCGACAAAGCTAATATATTGTGGCTGGTTCTCCATAAAAGAGCCAATTAAAAAGAACCCATTTTGCGTTATATGTTCAAAACCTCAAAGAGCGATTACAATAGTTTTGTGTTATTAGAATTGAAAACGAATTTTACCCCTAAATGTTGCAGTTGACCAAACAAGCTTTTCAACAATACTTACTAAAGTTCAGATTAAATGAAAATGCGGTAGCAACAGTTAAGGCACACGTTAGTGTAAATGGCAAATCCTTCCCGGTTTTTGTAAATGAATACTGGACGGCGCAACAGCGCCAGGCAAATGCGTTGCACGAGGTTTCGTACAGGGCCTGCTTCAAGCCACAGCTACCCCGTTTTTTTATTGACCTTTTTACGCAACCCGGCGATATAGTTTACGACCCCTTTAACGGGCGTGGGACCACTGTTATTGAAGCCGCTTTGCTGGGAAGAAATATTGTAGCCAATGATGTGAACCCGCTTAGCCTTATGTTAAGCGCCCCGCGTATTGCTATACCCAATTTAAAGGAGTTAGAGAGGCGATTGGATGACATTCGGTTAGATAAAAAAGCAAAGGCTGAAATTGACCTATCGATGTTTTTTGAAAAGCAAACGTTGGTGGAAATCATTTCGCTAAAAAATTATCTCCATCAGCGCCTTTTGTCGGGTAAGGAGGATGATGTAGACAGATGGCTAAGAATGGTAGCTACAAATCGGTTGACAGGGCATTCGAGTGGTTTCTTTTCGGTTTATACTTTACCACCCAACCAGGCAATGTCGGCTGACCGACAGAAGAAAATAAATAAAACCAGGAAGCAGAAGCCGGAATACCGCGATACGAAAAAAGTAATTCTCAAAAAATCGAGGATACTGATGAGGGATATGGACGAAGGCATGGTGAACAGATTGCGTAAAACGAAAGCCACCTTTATTAACGGCGATGCAACGGCGACAAAGCAAATTAAGAAGAATAGTGTGGCATTAACTGTTACTTCGCCACCGTTTTTGGATGTTGTGCAATATGCCGACGATAATTGGCTGCGGTGCTGGTTCAATAACATCAATATTAAAGAAGTGGCAACCCGAATTACCATGAGTAAAACGGTTGAAGAGTGGGGCGCAAAAATGCAGCAGGTTTTTAATGAACTTTACAGGGTAACTAAACCCGGTGGCATAGTGGCATTTGAAGTTGGCGAAGTACGGGGTGGCAAGGTTAAACTTGAAGAGCTTGTAGTACCGTTAGGGCTGCAAGCGGGGTTTGACTGCGATGGTATAATCATTAACCAACAGGAGTTTACCAAAACGGCCAATATATGGGGGGTAAACAATAATACCTCGGGCACCAACTCGAACCGGATTGTGGTTTTTAGGAAGGTGTGAGGCAGGCTTCTTCGCCTGTCCATTCAAATCATTTCAAGCTGGCTTTAACTCATTTCAACAAAAATTTTGAGCGGCTTAAATCAATTTGATTGTTGTTTGACATGAATAGGCCGATATTTACAACGCAAAATTAAACACTATGCTTTCGGAAATTAGCTGGCATGACCTGATTGTAAAATACGGCAGAACCTATGAAACTATTGCATTAAGATACCTGCTATTTTCGGGGCCGCTTTTTGTGGTATTTTACGTTTGGAAAAGGAGGGACTTTTTTAAGTTCAAAATCCAACAGAAATTTCCTGAAAACAAACACATCATCAGGGAAATTTGCTATTCGCTTTTATCGCTTTCAATTTTTGCGTTAGTGGCTACGCTTGTATTTATTGCCCGTAAACACGGCTACACGAAAATGTACACAAATTTTAGTGACCATAGTGTTGGTTACTTTATTTTTTCGGTAGTTGCTTTTATCCTTGTTCACGATACTTACTTTTACTGGACGCACCGCGCAATGCATTGGAAAAAAATTTACCGCTACGTGCATAAAGTGCACCATATGAGCACCGACCCAACGCCTTGGGCTGCATTTGCATTTCATCCTTTAGAGGCCATTGTTGAGGTGGGCATTTTGCCTTTGATGGTGTTCTTAATACCAATTCATCCTTTGGCTATTCTTTGCTGGGTATTATATCAATCGGGTATGAATGTGCTAGGGCATTTGGGATTTGAATTATTCCCGACGGGGTTTGTGGGTGGGACGATTACCAAGTGGCATAATACCTCTACGCACCATAACATGCACCACAGGTTTGTGAACTGTAACTATGGACTTTACTATAATTTCTGGGACCGCATTTTGGGCACCAACCATGTTCATTACGAACAGGAATTTGAAAAGGTAAAAACGCGGGTGAAAGATGCCCGCGAAACAGCAACTGAGCAGGAATTGACCGAATCAATGGCTAATTGAGGTCAATTCCCCGATTTCAAACACATGCTGTCATAGAGAGCATTGTCTTTGAAAAATGATACCTCCGTACTATTTTAAACTTTCCTTACCTTTGGCTTGACACCAATTGCCTTTTGAGCTAATTTAATGCTGTTATAAAATTTTTAAGGCTGGCGTGCGTCTTGTAAACTGAAACAACCTGTGTGAATACAACCTTACCGTGTTACTGTCCTGCTTCGGCAGAAAATCAAACCATAAAGGATTTCTCTTTTGTCATTTCTGACAATATTGATGCTGTTAGTGAGCTACAGTGGAACAAGCACATACCGGCGACCAACGTGTTAATGCAGTATGATGAGCTAAAGCTGATTGAATCTACACAGCAAGGCAAAATGCAGTTTAGGTATGTATTTGTAAAAAAACAGGACATTACCGTAGGAGCGATTTATTTTCAGATAGTGCGATTTACAGGGAATGACTTGCTCAATTATTTTCCGGCAGAACCGATTGAGCCCGTTAAAAAACTTGCATACAAAATAGCGCGGGGTTTGAGTGAACCCTTGATAAAGCTGGTTGATGTTAAGCTGCTAGTGGGGGGGAATGTTTTTATGACGGGTGAAAATGGCTTTTACTTTAACCAGGATATTGATAAAGCGCAACGTGCAGTTTTGCTACGGAAGGCCGTTAAAGAAGCGGCTAAAACAGATAAACAGATAAGGGCAGTATTAGTAGGAGATTTATATGAACCCAAATCGGAGTTTGACGGCGCTTTTAAAAAGTGTGGGTATAGCGAAATAACCGTTGAATCGGATATGGGATTGAGGTTGGATAATGAGTGGAAAACCTTTGCGGATTATATGAACGCTCTTTCATCTAAATACCGCGTACGGGCGAAAAAGGTGTTTTCGTTATGCAGGGAAAATGGTGTTGTGCGCAGGGATTTGAATGCGGAGGAAATAGCCCATTATGAAGACCGGCTTTTTGAATTATACGAAAAAGTTATTAGCCGCGCTGAGTTTAAACTGGCATCGCTGACCAAGGATTTTTTCCGCCTGCAAAAGCAGTTGATGGGTGATAATTACCGGGTATATGCCTATTTTAAAGGAGAAGAAATGGTAGGGTTTATTTCACTTTTTCAGTTTGGGAAGAAGATGGAAGTGCACTATACCGGCATGGAAAAAGAGGTTACCAAGCAAATAAACCTGTACCAGCACATGCTGTATGATATGATTGAATATGGCATTGAGCATAGAGTTGAAAAGCTACACTTTGGCCGCACAGCTCCCGAAATTAAAAGCACCGTTGGCGCAGCCCCCTCGCCCATGTATGGCTACGTCAAGCACTTTAACCCGGCATTTAATTATTTTATGGTGCGTACATTTACTGCAAGACTGAAACCAAAGCAGTATACCATCAGGGAACCATTTAAAACGAGCGCCCCAGCTACCGATGGGGTTTAAAGAGCTATTTCGGGTTGCTTGTTACGGCTATTTTGGGATCGAACACGCCTGACACGTAAAGTTTATTATGGAAGACAAGGCCTGTTGAGCCTGCGCTTATTTTGGCACCATTGTCATAAAACACCGCGGTTCTTTGGTGGGTAATAGGGTTGATTCTATATACCGTTGTGGGAGAGAAATGGCTGGCAGTTTTCATGTGCTTTAGGAAGTCGAGAAAGCGAAGGTGGCATGCTACATATAAATTGCCATCGCACATGCGGACGTTATCGGCGCCGGGTACTTTGGCAATGACTTGCTTGTTGAGCATTTTACCTTCTTTAAAATCGAACTGCCACAGTTTATTTTGGCGGGTGCTGGCCAAATACACTTTACCCCCTACGTTTGTTATGCCATTAGCGAAGCAGAATTTTTGAGCAGCAACCGAGCATTTGTTGTGGTCCCAAAAAACGATTTTATCGCGTTTAAGTAAAAACAAAGCTTCGGTAAAATCGCCCTGCTTTCCGGCATCGTTAGAGATTAGTATGGTTCCATCAGAAAAACCTGTAACGGCATTGGGCGACACAATCAAAGGGTCCACAATTTTATTTAGAAAGACCAACTCATCTTTTTTTACCTGGTAGCGTAAAATTGAGTTTTCGTGTTTGGCCATGTTGTGGTTTACTACCAGTAAAATCAGTGTATCTTTTACTTGCACAAGGTCAATGCCATGAGGGCCAAAATATAAATCAGCAGGTTCCCTCCTCTTTAAAACCCTCACACTTCCATCTGCCGGGTAATAAGCATTTATTTCACTGTAATGGGGGTCGCCGGTGCGGCGGGCATGGCATGAAATGAGCAACCGGGGTTGCCCGGTAATGGTATCAAGCACCATATCCTCGGGGCCGGGACCTACGGCAACAACCTGAGTGCTTTTATCGACGATTGATTTGGGTAGGGTGACGCAGGATGAGATAGCGAATAAAAAGCTGAAAAGACAAGTATATTTAAACATGCGACAGGTAGTTTTTATTGGAGGTGCTACAAACTTATTACAATAAATCAATCCGAAAGATTGATTTACAAAGCTCTTTTATGAGATGTCCACGGCAGGTTAATCAATTATTTTGAATGATTGCCGCATACACTTAATTTGCACGCTTAAAGAAAGCAGAACGTAAATGGCCGCCGAAACCTTTGACTCGATAGCAGCAGACCTGAAGAACCGAAAATTTGCACCGGTGTATTTTTTTTGCGGCGAGGAGGATTTTTTTATTGATGCACTTACCGATATGGTTGAGAAATACGCCTTAAACGATATGGAGAAGGCGTTTAACCAAACCGTGGTGTATGGGAAAGACCTAACCAGCAGGCAGATAATGGAAACAGCCGGCCGTTTACCCATGATGGCTGAACGGCAGGTGGTGATAATTAAAGAGGCGCACGCGCTGGCTATGAAAGAGGCTGATGAAGAAGAGTATCTGCGTTATCTTAAAAAGCCTGTAAAAAGCACAGTGCTGGTATTTGCCTGGAAACACGGAACGCCGGATGGGCGAAAGAGTTTTGGCAAGGAAATGAAAAAGGGTGCGGTTTATTTTGAATCGAAGCCGTTGTATGCGAACCAGGTTGCGCCATGGGTAAAGAACTGGCTTAGCCAGAAAAAATATAAGATTGATGAGCAGGCAGCGGAGTTGTTGGTTGAATATACGGGCACAGAGCTTTCGAAAGTAGCTAATGAGTTAGAGAAGCTAATCATTAACAAGCAACCGGGGGCAACCATATCGCTGGATGATATTGAAAGCGGCGTTGGCATTAGCAAGGAGTATAACACCTTTGAGCTGAACAACGCACTGGGTGCCAAGAACAAAACAAAAACGTTCCAAATAGTGAACTATTTTATTGCCAACCCTAAAAACGGGCCGCTGGTTTTAATACTGGGTACTTTGCAGGGCTTTTTTACCAAGATATTTCTTTTCCATCTCAATAAAAACTTACCTGATAAAGACATCGCTTCTGTTATAAAAGTAAGTCCGTTTTTTTTAAAGGATTACCGAACGGCAGCCGCTAATTACAGTCCGCAAAAGCTAGAGCAGGTGTTCAAAATACTTGAGGAGTTTGACCTACGATCGAAAGGAGTAAACAACCGTTCGCTAAAAGAAGGTGAATTGCTGAAGGAAATGGTGGCACGCATATTGAATTAACCAGGAAAAACGAATGAAAAATATACCGGTCATTGTTTTGTTATTGCTTTGCCAGTTTGTTTTGGCGCAAAGGCAGCCTTCGCCATCTGGAGTAAAGTTAATTTCGGCAACAACGCAGGAGTGGATGACCGGTGCGGCACCGGGGAAATCGGGTATTACTTATACTCTGAAAATAAAAATACTGGTAGCCAAGCGTGTTGATTTTAAAAATTTGTGGATTAGCCAGGAACTTGAGGACTTTGATGTGCAAACCTTTTTTTTAGATCCTAATAAAAAACCAGCCCAAGGCGATTCGGTTTTGCTGGTGTATACCAGGATTGATAAAACCCCACCACCCGTTAAAATAAACCTACCGGTACCAATTGCATATAAGGGCGCTGCGCTGCTTGAATATTACGTAGCAGGAAGGCCCCGCTACCTGGTGATAAAGAAGTTTGAAAAGCTAAAGGTTATTAAAGGCCAGTAAAACCTCATATTCTAATTATCGCCCGGGTTATCTTCTCATCATTTTTTATCTCCTCAATCAAAGCATCAATTGATTCGAATTTCTTTTCGTTGCGGATGAAATCAACAAATTCGAGGGTTAGGTTTTCGCCATAAATATCTTTATTGAAATCGAGGATGTTAACCTCGATGGTTTGCTCTTTACCCTCGAAAGTCGGATTAAAACCAATGCTTAACATGCCCGTATACTTTTTGCCTTCGCAATAAACATATACAGCATAGATACCAGTTTGGGGCACCAGTTTATACTCATCGTTTACCTGAATGTTGGCGGTGGGAAAACCAAGTTTACGGCCGTTTTGCAAACCGCGCACTACGGTGCCGCTTAATGTGTAGTTATGACCGGAAAGCTCGTTGGCTAGTTTAATATCACCCTCGGATAATGCAGTGCGGATTTTAGTTGAGCTTATACCAATATCATCCAGCGTTTCTTTGGTTATCTCCTCCATTTCATAACCATACTCCACTTTCATCTTCTCTAATAGTTTAAAATCACCGGCGCGGTTTTTGCCAAATTTATGGTCGTAGCCGATGACGATATATTTGGGATGGAAGTTTCTGACTAAAAACTTATTAATATAATCTTCGGGTGACTGTTCGGAAAAGGCACGGCTAAATGGAACGATAACCAGGTTATCAACCCCATACTGCTCTAACAACGCAATTTTTTCATCGATGGTGTTGAGCAATCGTAACGATTTGTCCTCCGGATTAATAACAATGCGCGGATGAGGGTGAAAAGTAATGAGTATGCTTTCGCCTTCAATTTGCTCTGAAAGCAATTTTATACGTTCGATTAATTTTTGATGGCCGAGGTGGACCCCATCGAAAGTGCCGATGGTAATAACTGAATTAATAAATGCAGGAAGTTGGTCTAAATCTTTAAAAACGCGCATGGGACAAATATATAAAATGCGGGCCTCTCCCCTATCACGCCTCGTTGCCTACCGCTCAACATCATTACGGTGTTAAGCCGGGGTTTGAATTTCTTTAACCCATTCATCTACTTCTTTGGCATCTTTAACATTGAAGTTGCCGATTTTTGTGCGGCAGAGGCTTGCAAGGTATGCGCCGCTATTGAGTGCCCTTCCGAAGTCGTAGGCCAGTGAGCGGATATAAGTGCCTTTGCTACAAACTACCCTGAAATAGACCAAGGGCATATCGATTTTGGTGAGTTCGAATTCTTTGATGGTTACGTTGCGCATTTTCATAGTAACCTCATCGCCATTACGGGCTGCCACATATGCAGCTTGCCCGTCAATTTTTATTGCAGAATATATTGGAGGCATTTGCTCAATATCGCCTACAAAGGTGGCGGCTATTTGCAACAGCAATTTTTCGGTGATATGATCAGTAGGGAAAGTAGCATTCATTGCGAGTTCACTATCGTAGGTAGCTGTAGTGCCACCAATGAAAAACGAGCCGGTATATTCTTTATCCATACCGGTATACTCATCAATTTTTTTTGTCATTTTACCGGTGCAGATAATAAGCAAACCGGTTGCCAGAGGATCGAGTGTGCCGGCGTGACCCACTTTAATTTTACCGCCAACACGTTTTTTGAGTGCGTAACGGAGTTTATTAACTACATCAAAAGAAGTCCAGCGAAGAGGCTTATTGACGAGTAGAACCTCGCCAAGTTCGAAATCCATTAGCCGACAATTTCGAGTTTATGCCCTGTTGCTAATAGAATAAGTATTACGGCACCTAAAATGATGCGGTAATAACCAAAAAATTTTAAACCGAAGCGGGTTATTAATTCAATAAAAAATTTAATAGCAATAAAACCCACAATAAATGATACGATGTTTCCAATAATCAAAAGCTGCATTTCAGTTCCTTTTATGGCGCTAAACCCTTTAAAAGTTTCTAAGACCGCTGCTGCAAAAACCGTTGGTACACCCAAAAAGAAAGAAAACTCAGCAGCCCTTTTAATATTGAATTTTTGCGTAAGACCGCCAACAATGGTAGCCGCGGAACGTGAAACACCAGGAATCATTGAAAAAACCTGAAAACAACCAATGATAAAAGCCTGTCTCCAGCTGTAGTCAACAACTACCAAGCGGTCGCGGGTTACATCTACGCCAAATTCGTTTACTTCTTTTACCTTGATGGTATCTTCATCATGCCGTGCATCCTCAATTTGCTTTTTAAATATCCTATCGGCAATTACCAGGATTATACCACCAACCAACCACGAAACGGCAACGGTAGTTATACTTGATAACAAACTATCGATGTGTTTTTTTAATAACAAACCCAATATGGCAGAAGGGAGAAAAGCAACAAACAACTTGTAGTAAAAATCCATGGATTGAAAAAACCGTCTCCAATAGATAAGTACTACGGAGAGGATGGCTCCAAACTGGATATTGATTATAAATACCCTTGTGGCTTCGCTGTTTTGTATTTTAAGCAGGGCCTGGGTTAACATCATATGCCCGGTAGAAGATACCGGCAAAAACTCAGTTAAACCCTCAACTACGCCGAGGATAACCGCTTGTTCTTGTGTCATTATACTTTAGGTCTTTTTAATATCGCAACAACTTCAATTCCGAAACCAATCATAATTACGATGGGTGCAAGGGTAATTCTCCTAAAACTGTATAACTCTTCTTTTGGGAACACCTTCATATCTGTGGTAGCACCGCCGCTCATCAGCAAAAAGCCGAGCAAAATAACCACTACACCAGCTATCATTATTACATAATTGCTTTTATCAAAAATAAATGGAATAGCCGGTGCCTGTTGTTTAGCCTGAGTTGTGGGTTTAGCCTGCGGTGCGGGGGCCTGTTTATCCTTTTGCGGTTGCTTGTTAGCCATAAATTAATGTTTAATATAGATCTTCTACCTTTAGTCGCAGATATCGTAAAACTGCCAGCAGGGTACTAATGAATGAGATAAAAACCCCGAACAATACAATACCTCCTAAAAGCCCGGCAAATGTAATTAAATCCCTCTGTAAACCAAGTTCAGGAAGTTTGTTATCGAAGTAATAAAAAAGGCCTGCCAGCAAAGCCGAGGCTACCGCCCCGCTGATTAAACCGTTTACAATACTACGGCCTAAAATAGGGCGCATAATAAACCATTGGGTTGCACCAAATAATTGCATGGTTTTAATGGTAAAGCGCTTTGAAAACATGACCAACCTTATAGTATTGAATATAAGGGATACTGCAAAAACAAGAAGTGTAATAGCTACGATAAGTATGATAAACGAGGCGTTGCGCACAGATTTATCGAGCGACTCGAGAATATTGTTTTGCGTGTTAATCTCCTGCGCAACCTTTAGTTTGGCCAGGTCGGCTTTAACGTTGGTAAAGCTGTCTTTGTTGGCGAAGTTGCCATTGAGGTTTAAAATAAACGAGGCATAGAGGGGGTTAAAGCCCAAAACATCTAAAAAGTTATCTCCCAAATCTTTTTTCAAAATCTTTGCCGCCTCATCTTTCGAAATAAATTTTACTTCTTTAACATAGGGTTTGGCCTGTATTATTTTCTGAGCCGCAGTGATATCGGCAAGGGCAATACTATCCTTTAATACAATTTCGACGGTTAGGTTTTCCTTAAAATTGGTTGAAATGCGCTGGGCCTCGACAATAATTACGGCCGCCACGCCCAGCACAATAAGCACCAGTGTAATGCCAAAAATGGCATATGAATAAGAAGCGTGTTTTCCGTCGGACAAGGGTTACTAATTTAACGAGCCAAACTTATTTGAATCCTTACCCGTAAACAACATAGTTTTTGAGTTAAAATTGTGCATTGTCTATTTGTGATTACACAGTTTTAAAGGATAAGCCGCTTAAACGGCATCCATTGCCCTATGTAATGATAGATTTATGGGGGCAATCAAATTTTTAAACTTATCCACCATATTTAGGGCTAGTTGTGAACTATTTGTGATAAAAGTAATTGCGGGGTTGGTGCTTATGCGGAAAAAATTATTTTTGCGCCCTAAACGAAAACGGAGATAACCTATGTTTTGGACACTTGAATTAGCCTCATACCTGGAAGACGCTCCCTGGCCATCTACAAAAGACGAATTAATTGATTACGCAATCCGCAGTGGCGCACCGGTGGAAGTAATTGAAAATTTACAGGAATTAGATGACGACGGCGAGCTATACGAAGGCATTGAAGATATATGGCCCGATTACCCAACTAAAGAAGATTTCTTCTTTAATGAGGATGAGCATTAATATTTTAGAAGCTAGACATTAGAATCAAGATTTAGTCTACCGATATTTGCCAAATCCAGATATTAAAATACAAAAGCCGCGACCTTTAAAAGGCGTGGCTTTTGTATTTTAATTAAGTAAGCCTTTGCGGTAAAGATTGTCAATCAGTATGCCTTATCGTAGTTGTATTCGCTAAAAGACACCTTTCCAAAATCCTTGATAGTTTTACGCCCTACCTCTTTGCGCGGCCCCCAATAAGGTTCCTCTCCATCGGGGTTAACGTCAGAACACATGTCAACAATAGACTCGAGAAGCCAATCTTTTGCTTTTTTATTATATTTAAAGGTAACCGTTTCATCGCAATCCTGACCACCACCACGGGCTGAAAAGACCAAGGAGAAACTTCCGGTGCTTGCGTTGGCCCCTCCAAAAGGCTCCACACCGTTAAAGGGCCCACCACCAACCAATTCAGCTTGAATTATATCGTTGCTTTTTTTGAGCTGTGTAAGCTTACCATTTTTTTGCCTTATTAAAATCAGAACCGGCCGATAAAGCCAAGTCATTGATGTATCAGATCGCTTATTCGCGACTGAATCCAGCTCGTTAGAATTATTATCAGGATCATAGTCGGTCACCAAAACCAACAATCTATCCGGGATTCCATCCACATTTAAATCGGCGCATACTGTATTCGCAATTATAAAGCCTTTAGGAATAAAAGAAGAAAGGTCTTCATTGGCATATTTATCGACCTCTGGGTTCTGAGCTTCCGAAGTTGTTGTTAAAATAAAACTCGCCAGAAAAATAAAGAATCGTCCTTTCATAAGTTAAGCATGCTGTTCTAATCAGAATATTGACCGTAGCATTAAAACAAAGTTTATGCCAATTTAAAGTATTTATTTTTTTTATAAAGAACTGAAAAACATAACTTATTGACAAAGTGTTTTAGCATGGGACAATTTCAGTTTTTCGTTGGGGGCAATATTCATTTCAACCCTTCTATTAGCAAGATTTTCCTGTTTTGTATCTATTATCGGACTTGACGCGCCATAACCGCTCAAATAAATTCGGCGACAATCAATGCCAACGGTGTTTAACAATTCACCAATGGCCACTGCTCTTTTTAAAGACAAGTTATAATTATAGTCGTTTGCACCAGTCAGGTCTGTATAACCTGATATTTTTACAGCGAGTGATGAATCCTTAACCAATAACATTTGAACAATTTTCAAAACACCACCGCACTCACCTATCGGGTCTGCCGAATTAGTAGCAAAGTTTATATTAGTTAATGAAAAAATCGTATCAAACCCAATAGAAGCGCTCTTTAGGCTAAGTTGTTGCACCCTTGCTTCCGGGCATTCATTGGGATTTAAGGGAATTAGTTCGACATCATCGAAAGCATAAGTTGCCGAATAATATTTATATATCGTATCATAATTGGAGCTTATAATTGGCGTATTTTTATCTGTGGCAAAGTTACCAATAGTAATATATTGCTCCCCACCTATTGCTGTAATCGTATCTTCAATCAGTGTATAGTCAATCGAATTATCAATGATTTTGTTTGGCCGGGACAAGAAAGTTGGTAAAATATTTAGCACCTTTTTAGCCGATATATCGATTGGCAAAGCCGTTAAACTAACACCAATATTACCAATTAAGTACTTGCCTTTAATGGGCAATGTCCTATATCTAACAACGTATTTTTCACCTTTAATAAGCGGACATGTAATTTTTGCCTCCGCATATTCCCTGTAGTTCTTTACATGTCGCGAGAATAACTTTAAACCAATGTAGCTTTCTCCGGAAAAAGCCTTACCGCCACAATAATTATGCAAGTGCAATTCAATTTCCCCAAAATCGCCCCAATTATCAACCGAGTCCGTGTAAATCTTTTGCGGCCACCAATTCATTGGCAAATGATATGATTCAAAGTTGCCATTTGAAATTAGATTTTGAGAATATGCTTGTACAAAGGAAAAAAAAAGAAAAAGAAACAAACTCCACTTCATACCATAAAGTTAAAAAAGAAGCGTAACATATAAATATGTTACGCTTCTTTCATTCTATTTTAAGAAAGCTAATAAATAAATGGTTTAACCCCTAAGAAGGTGCCACTATAACTAATTACAACAAAGTATTCTTCCTTGTTAGAAGGAAGTATTGAAGTATTAAATGTTTCAGTATTGCCATTTAGCACATAAGTATCTAAATAAACCTTAGCAGATAAATCCATAACCTGTAATCTAAGACTTTGCCTATTAGTATATTGGGGGAAAGTTAATTTAACATTGCAAGTAGTTGAAATTGGGTTAGGATAAATTTGAATGTAATCAACCGGAAAACCTAAATAACTCGCAAAAACAGTACTAGTATGATAATTATATGTGACACTTTTTTGAGCACTTAAATTTGAAGGTATCCCACCGATCGTATCTTGATTGATTACAACATAAATATTTCCCTTTAGTGAGTCAAAGCTAGCCGTATAAAACTGATACCCTGTATCGGCAAAACTTCCTACATTAATATAAATACTATCGTCTAATCCCAAATAAATATTGTTAGTGTCGATATAAACTGAATAATTTCTTCCTCCGTATGACCATTCTGATACCGGCATCATTGGCACACGAGTTATTGCGTTTACTGGAATGGAGGAATAACAAGTTTGTCCAGAAACACACGCACCCGAACTCGGGTCAAGTA
>Ga0206832_10063_pt1 | contig 23871 bp, 34 predicted proteins | sample Alteio_BWOrgCont_74_FD_152896 | JGI IMG/M metagenome (GOLD analysis project Ga0206832, IMG submission 152896) | Enriched cells from forest soil in Barre Woods Harvard Forest LTER site, Petersham, Massachusetts, United States -... | ecosystem: Environmental > Terrestrial > Soil > Temperate forest >... | reverse complement strand
CTATCGTCGGAAATGAACGGCGGCGGCTTAACGCGGCCTAGCTTCACGTTCCGCATCTCTCTTCCTTTTCCATCTTTTGAAGTTCCATTCACTCAGTAGGTGAAAGCCTCCAATGAAAACAATGAACCAGATTGCGACGGCCAATGTGCCAATGAATAGGCCTGCCAGGACGTTCAGAAATGCATGCCACCAGTCAATTATGGTCATTTATCGCTCTCCTCCCCAGAGGCAGCGGCCTGAAGAATTCGACGACAACGGCGCAGCTCCTTGATCATCTCCGGGAGCGCGTTGCGCATGGCGATGATCAGGTTTGCATCATGACCATCTATCTCATAGCCGAGTGAATTCCCGTGCAACTCCTCTCCAACACGGACAAGCCCATATCCATCCGCGCACTGGACACCGGTCCACGGCCCCGGCGTCGCAGCTTTCTCCAGCTTCTCTAAATCGTCGAGGTCAATCATCGATCCACCTTGGCCACTCGGGCTCGCTCCCCTGGCCACCGAATAAGCCACAATAGACACACTCCCAGCCTTGCGGACCAGGCTTGAAGACATGGGCGTGAAGTTCCATGTACTTGCGTTCGTCGCAGTTCCGGCAGACGAGTGCTCTCAGGTCTGGGTCCCATATGTGGAAATGGTCAGTCATTGTCATCCTCGGTGCAGTAATTCGGATCAGGGACACACTCGGCAAACACCAGCCCACCGCAATCGGGGCAAGTCTCTGGCACGACATCCTCAGCGAGGTAGCCACACTTCACGCATTGGAAGAGGTCGTTCCATTCGACTGGTGGCCATTGGACTGGGGTCACTCTCTCCACCGACCCTCTCGGATGGCCTCAGCCAGCCCCAAGAGCCCCCATAGGAGGAAGTTCTCCGTGGCTTGGGTGGCCACGTAGTCTGCGATGCGGTTGGCGGTCTCTCGCTCCGCTGTTTCCCACGTCCAAGTTGGCTTAGGCTTCATAGGAAGAACGCCCCCTGCCCGCAGTGACCACAGACTACCCATCCCTTGGGTAGTTCTGGGAATGCGTGGCCTGCGTTACGGCAGAACTCTCGGCGCTCATTCTGCTCATCATCCAGAATGATTTGAGTGCCAGAGGTCACATTCGGAGCCGGAGCGAAGTCTATCTTCTGAGTTTGGGTTGGGATGGCAACTGTGGATTCGGTGAACTTCTCGCAGGGACATTGCCCGATAGGAGATTCGGCATAATAGAGAAAAAAGCATCCATCCCCTCCATTCTTGTGAGCTATTCGCTCATGCCCGCAGGCGCAGAACTTCGAATCGAGCCATGTAACCCCATTGGCATCCAGGTGGGTCAAAGGATCCCCCAAAGGATGCCCAGCATACAGAATACACGTTGCCTTTGCGTCGAATGCTGGATAGCGCTGCCCGCAGAGCTCGGGCTCGGGCGTCGGCATAAACTGCTGACTGGCCTTTTTGCAGTCACACTCACCATGGGCACAGATGCCAGATGCGAGATGGGCCTTCATTTGATGGCCACAAAAACAAAGCGGAATATACTGCACGGGTGGCTTGCTTGCGCAGAGCGCGGGCTTCTCCTCCAGCGCAGCAAGTACCTTCTCTGCCGGGACCATGACGGACTTCAGCATCTCCGCATATTGCTCGGCTTTCTGTTTGGCTAGTCGCCTGTGAAGCGCTTCGACCTTTTCGAACTCTTCCGCAAGGCTGTACGGCTTGGGGTTGTGGGTCTCGCATGCAGGGTCGATGCACTTCCTTCCATTGGCCGCCTCCAGCGATGCGGCGAGCCTGGGGAAGTCGAGGTGGGCAATGAAACAGTCGCGGCAGATCCGCACACGCCGCCCATTTATCTCGTAAGGCCATGTAACCATTGAGCAGCAGAGCGCGCATTGGGTCATTTCTTCTCCTCCTCAGTAGTCAGCCAGTTACGGAGTTTGTGGTTACAGCTTGGGCAGATAGTCCAACGGTTGTAACCGCCAATCTCCTTCCCATTCATTCCCAACAGCAAGAGCCATGCCTTGTCGCTTGCGAGGATAGACCGGCACCGAATGCAACTGGCCGCGTAGGTTTTCACGTTAGATCCTTTTTCTCCATGGCCAGGTAGAGCGCCTCTCTAATCACATTAGCCACTGTCGCAGGGTAGTGAGCCTCCTGCCTAACCTTAATCCTCTTCTTAATGAAACTATAGAACGGCTCATTTAGCCTAATCGACACCCTTATCTGAGAAGGCTTCTTATTTTTCATGTGCGCCATATTACCAAGTGGCCCTGACGCTGTCCAGCGAATGGTTGACAAACGTCAGACGCCACGAGTAGAAGTGACGTCCCATGTACCGACAAAGGCCGTCACTGGGTTCCAGATGACCACAAAAAGATACGGATTTCTCTTAGGAATGCCTGGCATGGGGCCTGCATTGACAAGATATATGACGATTAAAACCTGCCCCTGCTGCGGAAGAAAGTACGACTTAGTCGGCTGGCTGACGCTTCCGCTGATTGGCCAGACCGACTATGGGGATGGGCCGCTCCAGATGCGGAACTGCCCCTGTAGCAACGCAACCCTTTGCCTACCCCTATCGGAGGTTAAATGACCGTCCTATTTATGATTGTCTGTGCTCTCTTCATCATACATGTGGCCAAATGACGACTACCTGCGCAGGTTGCCTGGCTCAGTACGATGCCGTTGATTGGACCAGGCTCCCCAAGATTGGCTACAGCTGCAAGGAAGGTCATGACCTAGAGCTACGCCGCTGTAGCCGCTGCCAGGCACCGCTGGCGCGCAACTTGAAGATAGATATTGAAGAGATACTTGAGAGCCTTAAGGCTTCAATGGATCAGCACAAAGCAACCCTAGAGCAGTTGAAGCAGATAGTTGGAGCGTAGGGGAATGGCTAGGCGCAGCGAGGCGCGATATGGCGTGGCAGGAACGGAGATAAAATGAGTGATTTGGTCAAATTCAATCCGTCGGCAGAAGAGCAGAAGCTTATCCGCAACTCGTTTGCCCGTGAGGCTACGGACGCCGAGTTCTCTGTTTTAATGAAGGTAGCGATTCTCAGGAATCTCAACCCGCTCTTAAAGCAGATCTACTTTGTAAAGATGAAAGGCGTCTGGACCTTCCAGGTCAGCATCGATGGCCTACGCGCCCTAGCTCAGCGAACTGGCCAATACGGCGGTCAGGACGAGCCGGTGTTTGCTTATGACGACAAGGGCCAGCTACTGAGCTGCAAGGTGGCCGTGTACCGCAAGGATTGGCTTAAGCCAGCGGTAGGCGTGGCGTTCTTTAAGGAGTTTTCCTCAGGGCAAAACCTGTGGGTATCCAAGCCACACGTGATGATCAGCAAAGTGGCCGAAGCGATTGCGCTGCGCAAAGCGTTCCCTGAAGACCTGAGCGGGCTCTATGGGGAAGAGGAGATGGAGCAGAGCGCTGCGCCGGCTAGGGCCACGGTGATAGTCGACGACACCCCGACAGCTGAGCCACACCTAAAGTCTGAACCTGGGGACTGGGATGAGGAGAGTTTATCGGCTGAGCATATTGAACTCCTCATCTCTGGGGCCCAGAACACGGAAGATTTGCTTAAGGTGGCCCAGGAAGCGAACAAGCTCCCAAAGGGCCAGAAGCGAGATGCCCTGAAAGCACAGTGGAATAAGAGATGGCTGGAGGTGGCGAAGAAATGAGGCCTCTGCTTGATAGATTTTGGGAGAAATTTCAGGTGGATAAAAACGGCTGTTGGCTCTGGCAGTCGGCCAAATACTCCAATGGCTATGGGCTTATTGGGCTGGGGCGCAAGACTGCTGGTTCTGATGGGGCGCACCGGGTGGCCTGGAATCTCTTTCGTGGTCCAATCCCCAATGGCCTAGTTGTTTGCCATTCCTGCGATGTAAAGGCATGCGTCAATCCAGAGCATCTATTCCTAGGGACACAGGCCGATAATCTCACCGATATGCGTAAAAAGCGGCGGCATTGGATGCATCGCCGCAGCTGCTGCAAACATGGACATGAGTTCACAGAGGAGAACACCCGTCTTTATAAGCGCTCCTATGGGGACAACAGAACATGCCGTAAATGCGAAATGCTGCGCGCAAGACGAAGGAGGGCCGATGCTAAGCGCCAGTCTGCTGCCTAGGCTTCATAGATGCAGAGCGGTTGCAACTCTGCCCCAATATCCGACTGAAAATGAAGATGCGCGACGTGGAACTGCTCTGCATCTCTATTGCTCCAGTGGCGTGATTACCGAAGGCTACGAAGAAGAATGCGCAAACATCCAACTTGATACATTGCCCAAGGGCGATTGTGAACTAGCCATGGCCTGGGACAGCGTGTCAGGAGAATGTAGAGAGCTAGGTCAGGGTTTGAACCGAAAATATGATGTTCGGCCAACCGAAGTCCCCGGAACTTTCGACATCGTTGGCCCAACCTGGGTCGCAGATTTAAAAATGGGGTTTAAGCCAGTGGACCCAGCAGCTGCCAATTGGCAGCTGCTCCTGGGGGCCCTTTGCCTTAGTCGCATACATGACCTACGCGAGGTTGAGGTAAAGATCCTGAAGCTCCAGGAGGATGGATCTTTCTGGGTAGATTCCGCCATAGTCGACACCTTTGCACTTGCCTCATTCGAGGCAGAGCTAAAGAAATCCATGGCTGGCGGCCCTCCCGTGCCCGGCGATTGGTGCCAGCACTGCCCCAGCTACAGCGCGTGCCCGGCGAAGATAAGCCTGATCCGAGAGCTAGCTCTCAACCCGCCAGCAGTGGTCCACATAGATTCAGAGAATGCTGCGCTGGTCTATGCAAGGCTACAGCTTATCAAGCAAGCCGCTGGGGCCGTAGAGGCATCACTAAAGGCTTTTGCAGCTGAGGGCACGATCCCTCTTGGCGACGGCAGGTACTACGGGCAGGTGGAGACGATCAAGGAGGATATCGATGCCGAGAAAGCCTCAGGACTTCTGGGAGTGGTACCTGGCGCGTTTAGATTCACAACGTCGAAAACAGCTATTACCAAAGCCTACGGCAAGGAAGCTCTCGAAAGACTTAGAGCGGCTGGTGCGGTTGTTCGACGCAGCGTTAAAACGGTGAGAGAATTTAAGCGATGAAGATCTGGGAAGATCCTGACTTGACGGTGAGGGCTGCCAATTGCCTACAGCTTCTCAACGTGAATACCCCAGAGGAGGCGGCTCAGCTGGCGATGGCAGATTACTGCAAGATTAGGAATGCAGGCCGACACACCATTAAAAACATCGATCAGGTTCTCCAGAAGTATGGCTATTACGTAAAGGGGCTAGCGCCTAAGCTTGCCCTGAGGAGAGAGATTGCCGCCGCACTGCGCAAGCGGGCCGAATTCGCCTGGCGTCACGAGGAAAATGACGCGCATGCGGCACGAGAGCTCAGCCGCGCTGCCGAGCTAATTGAGAAGGGGGAGTTACCGTGAAAAATACGCCAGAGGTAGAAGGGATAATGCGGCAAGTCAATATGTGGACAGAGGTCTATATGAGGCTCGTTAATCGCCTTCTGGATGGCGCTGGGACGCCGGCCCGCTTTGAGTTGGAAGCCGCTGCGGATGTAGCTACTGCCGTGGTTGAAGTCTGGTTCAACAAGGTAACTATTCGGAAATGAAGCCCTATAAGACCTTCAACAATGACGAAGACATAGATGCATTTTTTGGCACCCGTAGGTCTCCGAAGACCCTGGTCTGTATCCACTGCGGTCAAAAGCTTTGGCCCTGCCTAGGGCTAAAGCACGGAGATTCCTCAGACCCTTGCCTGCTCTGTGAGTATCAGCCTCTCGAAGGTTGGTGGCACCCAACATGCATTTGGGAGGATCCAGCCAAACGGAGTAAGACATGAGAGCTAAATGTGAAACCTGCAATGGAACTGGAGAGGTTGATCCCGGTGGAGATGGCTACGATGGGCAGGCTAATCCACCATATGAATGCCTAGACTGTGATGGATTTGGCTTCAATGAATATGAAGATGCCGGCTACGATGACAGAGGACATCCAGATGACGAGTGAAACGCTCAGGCTCTACGCGCAATGGCTAGCTTCGGTAGACCGCTGCGTTATAACCCACGCCGAATTGACGCAGCGTATCCAATCGCCGCATTCGACCAAAGGGTCGCAGCCTTTACCAATTTTAATGCCTCTTCCCGTTCTGGCCCGTCAGGAACCAAGTCTAGAATCACTTTGGAAAATTCCGCTCCCATTGCTCGGACCTGGCCCATCATTTCCAGATCCGCAGGATTCAGACTGACGTAGCGGAAGAATAGTTCGACCTGCTCAATCGTCACCTAGGCCTCCGCGTTAGAGCCATCTGTCCTCGCAAGTCGCTAAGTTCCCGGTGGATGCCATCCACTTCCCGCTGAAAGTCCTTCTTTAGTCTGTCCGCGTCGATATCCTTGTCGCGCTCTATACGCTCCAAGGCGTCACTAAGCTTGGTCAGCTCGCTCCGAGCTATGCCTACTTGAATCAAAGCCAAAGCCAGCCCACCTAAGATGGTCAGGACCGCACAGACGGCGAGAATGGCATCCGAGTGCACACGTTAGGCGAAGGGGCTATAGACCCCGTCGCGATAGACCAAAGCCTGTAAGCGCGGCGCCCCGGTGTGGGCAACAGCCATGTGGACCCAGCGGTGCCCGCTTGGAGTGCTTTCGTCGATGACCTGATCGAATTGGAGCCCGCTCTTCACGGCCCAGGCAACGATCTGGTCAACAGTTACTCCGGCAGTGAGAGGGACAAGATCCAATGCGCATCCGTAGAGATGTGCGCTGTCTGGAGCGCCTCCGACTGCAGAATTAACAGGAACAGATCGATATCCGCTTGAGACGTAAAGCGGTCCCCAGCGTGTACGGGTCGGTTCTGCGAGTTCGGTGCAAACAGCGACCAAATTGGTGAGGGCCTCGTCGGATGGGGTATTTCCCAAGCTTTCATGGGTGGTCCTTACGCATTCTTCGTAGGAAAAATGAGGACTTAGATAATTCATGGGTCTTTTTATCATAGGTATCCCTACACCTTAGAAGGACCCATTTAAGCCTGCCAAGATGCCTAAGCCCCCCGAATCGGCATAGGCTTCCCCGCCAGCCTGTAGCCAGCTTGTGAGCCCATAGCCGACCCTAGCGTCAGCCTGGATCCCTTGCTTGGAATCCACCCCGGCTTCGAGGTCGAAGGCTCCCTTGCCTGGCTGAATGCCTTGTAGCCAGTTCCCCAGCGCTGTCCACCGCGCCAGCGGCGTAGCTGGGGCTACGCTGCTGGCTTGGGAGGGGTTACGACACTGGCGATGGTCGTTACTGCATTAGCCACGTTAGCCGCCTGAACGCTTACCGCGTGGGTTGCCAAAACCGCCAAATCCGCATCGCTGATCCCAAGGGCGCCAATGAGGTCCGGAGCCTTCGTTTTGAGCTGGGCGATAACGGTTTTAGCCGCATCTGCCAGTATGGCCTTGGTGCTTTCCTTGCCCACTTCCGTTTTAAGCTGGGTGGAAACCAAAACCACAGCATCGGCAGCCGTATTGACGAGCATAACGAGAAACGCCCCGAAGCGGAGATGTGCCTCCTTCGCCTGCAGGTAGCTCGCCAGCTTGTGAAGGGCCCATGCCCCTGCAACGCCCAGAAGGCTGATAGCTCCAGGAAGGATGTAGCTCGAGAAGATTGTACTCATCATTTCTTTTTCCTCTTGGCCTGCTCGGCCTTGGCCTGCGTTGCCATCGCAATCGCGATCGCCTGATTGGTGGGTCGCCCAGCTTCCTTCTCTCTGCGGATGTTCAGACCGACGGCCTTCTTTGACGCTGATTTGATTAGTGGCATCACTTAGTCCCTATACAGATCCAGTTGATGGTATCTGCGGAAGTTCCGCTCAGAGTTAGCTGCGTCGATGTTGCGCTACATCCTACAAGCGTTGCAGTTGCCGCTGTGTCGCTACAGGTACAAACCGGCGCCGCCGTAAAGGCTGGCGAGAAGGTAATCGGGCTTGCGCTAACCAAGCTTGACCCAACCTCAATCCCATTCTGAACCGTTGCCGTCGTCACCACCGGAGCAAAGTTGCTGCCGATCTTGAACCCACCAGGGGCCACTACGTTGGCATTGGCCGGGGTCGGAGCATTCAGCGTGATGTTCCCCGTGGTGAAGGCGGTCCCGACTAGGAGACTAGTTGCGATGGTAGCGTTATTGACGGTCAAGATTTCATTACCACCGCCGCAGCTACCTCCAGCCGTTGTAGAAACTGCCAAGTTTCCACTCACGTCGCTGGCTAGTTCATAGCTGCAATTGTGCCCGCGGATGATGACGAATCCAGCATCGGCAAAGAGATTTGGAGCCTGCAATGTAACTTGGCTTCTACCTGCTGCATTGACTGCACTCGGAGTACCAGAACTGGAAATACTGGAGCCAGATGAGAAGGCATAGGCCGATATAAAGACAAGGCCCGCGAGGAATATCGCAACGCCAGCCCCTACTAGAAACGCTTGCCAAGTCTTCATTAATAGCACTCGTTGTAGCTTGTTCCGTTTGGGTTGCCCTTCGTCGGAGTGGCCTGCGGGGTCTCGGAGATGCAATAGACCTGGATATTACTCCCAAAGGTCAACGTGGCCGATTGAGTAGAAAGGAGAGTTGTGCCCATGTTCGTACCGGCATCGTCTGCACCTACTGCTGATTGCCCAAACCAGATTGAGTTGGGCCCATTGTTCGTAATCAGCAAGCTCTTACGCCCAATGAGGTTGCTCGCTGGAATCTTGGTAGGCGTATTCCCGCAGAGCACCAAACCCTGATGCCAAACGCTATTACACATGTCCAATGGAATCCCCGGGTTCCCGGCATCCGGCAGAGGCGTAGTCCCGCTGGTTACCACCACGTACTGATTACCATTGGCATCTACATAGATGGGATGGCCAGCTCCAGTTGAATCGAATCCATTTTGCGGCGGTCCGTTGGTGGGGAAGGCCGCAACAACGAAAGGGACCGGGATGAGGAGAAGGAGCCAGAGGAGCTTTTTCATATGTTTGCCAGGTAGCACCTAACAAGCCAGACCTGCCCAGATCCAGCTGCTGTTATAGCGTGGAGCACAGTCCCAGGCGGAAACCAAAGTGGCTCCATATAGACGCCAATCGGGAAGCTGATGTTGGACGTAGTGGCAGCCGCCCCGACGTTGATATAAGCTGGCTGGCCCGAGACGCCTATAATCCACCACGATCCGAACTTGGTACTCGGGAACGACCCCAGTGGCTCCACGGGGACCGTAGCGCTGGCATCCGTGGAGCTGGTGGCAATGACCACCTGCACTCCAAAGTCTACTCTGAAGTTCTGGGCCATTTACATCACCGCAATGATCTGATTGTAGATGCTGGTGAACAGCGCTGAGCTTGGGGCTGTCTGAGTTGCGTAGGCTTCATAGACCACGCCATTTAGAGCGTAGGTATTGCCACCACCTGCCAAGGTGATGCCGGTGCCGATATAGGCGTTTTGGGAGGCAGCGGAGGCGTTGGCACTCGTCTGCGATTGGTAAGCAGTGTTGTTGAGCTGGCAGCAGATGTGATTCCCGTCCCATCCAATCTGTAACACCAACACGGTATTTGCTGTGGGCGCGACTGCCGTTTCTGCATAGACATTCGCAGGGAAATTGACGCCGGCTGAAGTGGTAGCCGTTTGGTCGATCATAATCCAGCCGCCTGTAGTGTTGAAGCCACAGCTACAGAACGGAATGTCTTGGCTGGTATCGTTCTTTAAATAGATAAGACAGGCACTCCAGACCTGCGCACCCGTGAACTGTAGCACATTGGTTGTGCCGAGGCTGAAGTTATTGGCTCCACTGTAAGGGCCAGCGCCTTCCCGGTATGGAGCAGAAGCTCCCGCCGGAACCGTTGGGACGGTGCCATTGATTGTCCAGACTGGGCCAACCTTCGCTGTGCCACCAAGCAAGTCAATAGCATTGACATGCATGACGACGTTAGCGTCCTCCGGGATCATGTAGGGGGCCTTGCCGGAGTTGTCCATCCCCCAATTTCCAACGCTATCCCACATAGCTAGACGTTGGTCAGATAGCAGCGAATGAAGAAGACCTGGCCAGTGCCAGTTGCCGTCAGGGCATGCATCACGGTTCCGGGTGGAATCCACTTCGGTGTGTCATCCCGGCCAACAGGATGAAGAGCATTCGCGCTAGTGGCCGCCGCCCCCGCATTGATATAGGCAGGCGTTCCGCTCACTCCCATTAGCCACCAGGACCCGAAGTTAGTATTCGGGAAGTTGCCAACAGTATCATTAGGAATCGTAGCACTAGCATCTGATGTGCTAGTTGCGATGATAACTTGGGTTTTCCAATCAATCCGAAAGTTCTGGGCCATTATTTACTCCTCTGGTGTCCGGGGGCTGAGCGGGACCCCAGGTCAATCTTGTCGAGCCCTTTCGCTCTGGGCTTCATAGCAGGCGCCCCTGCCATTGCTTGGTAGTACTGTTGCTGGAACGAGACTTGTTCAGGGGCGACGGTAGGCGAAACTGGAGCTCCGAGAATCATTGACGCTGCCAGGGCCTGCGTAGGATCCAGTTCAAGTTTTGGATGCGAAGTGATGTGATCGATGGTGGCTTGTTGAACCGCGGCTGTCCAAGCCGGATAAGCTTGCTGCAACTTTGGCCAGATAGTTGGGTCAGCCGTTCCGTTGGCTATTCTCTGCAGATAGGAAGGCGGGTCTACGATGGCTTGGTGCAACTCATTCCAAGCTTGCAGCTGCGTATCATTGGGCTTCCAATCCTTATTCTCGGCAGGAAGCATGCTGATCGCCGGATTCTTAATGATGTTTTGGGTCAAGACCTGTAGAGCCCGAACCGCTGTAGCCTGAGCCGATAGCGAGGTATTCGGAGCCGCATTCGTAAGCTCGGAGGTGTTCTCCGAGAGGTTCTTCATCTGGCGGCCTGTATCGGCTGCCAGCTGAGAGATATTGGCCGCCTGCTTAGCGTAATCGGAGCCAGCCGAGGCCCCATTCGCGGACTTGACCGTCAGCCCGCGAAGCGAAGCTATGACAGCGTTTCGAGCCGGCTGGGATGAGAAAACCTTCCTTACCCCCGAGTTAATCAGGCTCTGAGTTTTCTCCGCTGCCCCTGCAATCTTTGCGAACATCCGCATCGTCTGGACGGGGTTTTTGAGCCCGGCATAAGCTGCCGTGACAGCCCCAGCCCCAGGGACGCTCAGGCCAAGCGCGTGAGCCCCATAGCCGAGCACTCCGAGCCCGCCGACACTCTCACCCCCACCACGGGGCAAAGCTCGCTCTAGGGCCGAAATAGGGGCATAGGCTTGGGCGGCTTGCTTCTGCGCCGTGAGGGTCTTCAGCAGGTCCTCTAGGTCGGAGCCTCCAGGGACCACGGCGCCAGCGTTCCCAGCGGACTTCTTGATTTCATCCAGGTAAGCCTTGGACTTGTCGATGTAGTCGTTTAGATGCTGTAGCTTCGTTTCCTTCGCCAGCTGGTCGCCAGTGAAGAGGTTTCGGATCTTAGCAGGGTCCGCCGCCCATTCCTTTTGGCCGATCTCATTCCACTCTTTCTTGCCGAGGTCCCCGAAGGCATTCTTCCCAGCATTCAGCCACTCAGAGAAAGCCTTATTGACGTCAGCATTACGTCCAGCGGCCTCAGCTCCCCAAATACTTGGGTTATTGAGCGTGTCCCGGAGAGGAGCTCGAACCGCGGTCTTGAGGTCATTGGTAAGGGCATCGTCGGTACTACGGCCAAAGATGCCAGAGGCATCTACATCCCTTCGAGCCTGACGGGTTGCCTGCAGGATGTCTGCTGTCGTGCTTTCGGGATCGGCAATGACGGACTTCCATTGGTCCAGAGAGTTGGAGATAGAACCGAAAGCTTTGCTATTTGAATAGCCACCGCCGCCGCTATCGAGCCGTTGCTTGATAATCCCTAGTTGCTGGTCAATGCCATCGGCTACTTGCCCAACAGACTGACGGACGTTCTGGACCGGCACGTCTTTGACTAAGGCTTCCGATTCACTGGGCTGGAACTTACCGAAGTGAGCTTGCCCTGCCTCATCCATTCCGTGGACGAGGTCATTGACGTTGTCGCCAAAGGCCTTGAACTCCGTCTCCGGGAGCTCTCTAGCCTTGTTCATGATGGCGTCAAAGGCCGGACCGATCTTGCCCTTGGCCTCCGGATTCACATACTCCGCAGCTTTGACGAAGGCGTTTTTAGCTGCGTTGCCTGCGGTATCAAGCAAGTCCCCAGCCTTGTCGAGCACCGGCGGGAGAACGGACTTGCCAAGTAGATTGATAGCTCCCTCTCCGAGAGCCCCCCCCAATCAGGTTGAGCCCGATGCTCTGAACCAGCCCCTCGCCATTGAAGTTGTGATCCCCAAGCTGGGATTCATTGGTGTAGTTGGTCCCGCCGTAGGCCCCGCCTGCGAGAGCCTGCTGGACATAAGGCATCGCCGCAGAGGAGTTTTTGACCTGCTCAATCGTCTGCGGGCCAAGCTTAGCCGCCGCATCGGTAGCGCCCTCGATAGCCCCTGGCGTAGCCCCAGCCTTGGTTACAGCGCTGAGTACGTCGGCTCCTTTGCCAACATCTGCCGCAGCTTCCGCAGCTGGTGCCAATAGCTCGCCAAGGCCACCCGTAGCAGCACCAACAGCAACGCCTTGGCCAACGGCGCCAATGCCGAACCCCAAGCCATGCGTGCCCGGAAAAGTCTGCTGATGAAGATTCTGCTGAGGGATGCTCTCTGTCTGCGGAGCAAGTGCAGAAAGGAGTTTAGGCCCCCCAGGGACAAAGCCTTGGACTAAGCCTTCACCGAATGACCGAGCCTGATTTCCAAGCGTCTCATTCGGATTAGGAGGGAGAGCGTATTGCCCTGAGTAGATACCCTCGTCGACATCCGATGCAGGGATGTGGACAAGCTGCCCAGTATCCTGGTTGATAACCGGGACCAGCGCTGGAACTGCGTCGGCCATTAGCTCTCTGGCGTCGGGGCGAACTGCTGAACTTGGAAATGTTTGTTGAATTGCTTCTTAGAGCTGTGAATCCCAGCCAGTAACCCCTGTCTCTTCCCTTCGTATTCTGTAAGGAACTTGGTCGGATCTTCTCCAATCGCTTTCCCGAGGACTTCGGCATCTCGCTGCCCAAGCCCCGACGCGCCAGCGGCTCCCCACATCGCTGGGATGTTTGCACGCAACTGGGCAACTGCGTTTTCCGCCCTGCCATGTACTGCCGCCCATGGGTTCACAGCCTTTAGTGGATTGGCCTTGGCTTCCGCTACCGCTGCGTCAAGTTGCCGAATGGCATCTTCTGCAGAATCTGCGGCATAGCGCTGCTTCAGATCATCCGGCTGAGGCTTGATTACAGCTATGCCATCATTCAAGAGCCGACCCTCGCTAGCGGCCTGTTGATAGGTCACGCGCCTTTCATCTGGCGTCAGCTTGGCGAATGGCGTTCCAGCGCCAAGCTTTTGCTGTGCAGATCGGGCAAACCCAAGATCCCCAATTTCAAGGTTGGTCTTGATATTTTGCAGCCCTTGGCCTGCGGCGTTTTGGTTGGTGTAATTCGTCGTCGCGGTCTTTTGGTTAATGTCGACATGCTGATTAGCCAGATCGCTCTTTAGCTTCCCTGCTGTCTGGTAGAACTGCTGGGCAGCGGCGGTATTGCCGTGGCTCAGCGCATGTAGCTCTAGCGTATTCAGTAGCCTGGTCTTGTAGATATTGTCGGCCAGAGCCTTGGCATGCTCGTCATCGGCCCCCAGCTGGCGCTGGTCTTGATAGATATTGTGATAGAGGTCGTCAGCCTTTAGGCCGTGGTCGATATTGTACTTTTGCATGTCGATAAACTGTTGGGTCTTCTGTTGCATCTGCGCCAGAACTGGATTGCCCGTCCCCTGGATCCCGCCGCCAATCCCGCCCAGCATGATACCGAGGCCAGAAAGCAGTTGCTGGCCAAGGCTATGCTGCGGGAGCTCTAGCTTCTCATTGGCCCACTTGTCGGCATTCTGGGAACGCTTTTGCATAAGCTGGGCTTGCTGATCTTGAATAGCCTGCTGACGAGCCAAGAAGGCATCATCCCGCTGTTGCTGAGCGGCATAGGCTGGCGTCTTCTCTGCTAGCGCCTCTTGCGCCCCTTCTGCACTCAATTGCTCTTGTAGCTGGGCGGCTTTCTTCCCGTACTCAGCCCCCTCATTAGCCAAGGCGATGTTCCCGCTGGCCCCGCCGCCACCACCGGTGGCCGGAGCGGCCTGAGACGGAGCTTGCTGAGGAACTGCTTGCTGAGGCTCGGCTTGTGCTGGCTGAGGTTGCTGCCCTGTAGCCGCCGGCTGAGTGCCTGCCGCGGCTGGTGCCGGCGCTGGCGGAGTTGCCTCGGCAGTCTTCCCAGCGATGTCATTACCAAAGGATTGGCCTAGGCTGTTTACGGCATTGCCAACATCAGAAACGGCCCCGCTAATATTGGAGAATGGATTGCCTACACTCGTCTGAGGTGCCGGCTGCCAAGAGCCCGTTGCGCCATTCGTATTCACCGCAGCAATTGCATCCGGGAGAACCGCATTGGGAAGCTGAGAAGTCGCAACCGTCTGCAACTGGCCATTGATTACGACCTGATGCGTACCGTCCCCATTCGTAGTGATATAGGTAGGCGGCGCGACGCCGTAGTTATCATCCGGCGCCGCGGGAGCTGGATCTTGATCAGCCATTGGCAGTCCTCTTCTTCAATGCACTCGAGAGGGCATCGCCCATCTTGCTGCTGTTGACGACATCCTTAAGCGCCTTGATGAAATCAGGATGGGAGATTAGGGCTTTGATATCGGGGTCTTTAGCTCTGTTTTCGTCGGGCTCGCCGTCCCCTTTAACAGGGACAATCGCGGCTTTGTCGCCCATAGGGACGACAGCCTCTTTCCCAGCCTCCCCAGCCAGTATCGGACCATCATTCGTAGGTAATACAGCCGGTCCATTGAGAACCCCTCCTTTTGCCATTGCAGGGATGAGAGAGGCCGAAGGCTGGTAGCCACCTGCCGCGGTAGTTAGCGGAGTTGAAAGCGCCAGATTCCCAGCATTGGGGTCAACGGCTTCTGGGCTAGAGAGCGTGCCCGGGGAGATATTGGGGCTCGCGGTGCCAGTAGAAGCGCCGGTGTAATCCATCGTGGGGCCAGCGGGGGCCGCCTTTTGCTGTTGCGGCTGTTGCTGAGGCTTCAGTAACGGCAGAGGATTCGTGTCGAACTGAGTGGGTTGATTGAAGTTCGCCCCCTGCTCGAGACTACTCAGGAGGGCCCGCATCTGATCTGCGCTACCTTGGGAGCCATCAACCATCCCGCCATCGGCATAGGCAGGCAGCGAGATAATCCCGCCCTTCGCCATAGCCGCCCCAGTCGCAATCGAGCCAGCCCCTGATATTCCGCCGCCAGCTCCACCGGCAAGATTAGTTGCCAGGCTATTCGTGAGCTGGTTTCCAGAGTTGTTATTGGCCATCGCAAAGCCCAAATCAGCCTGGTTAACCGAGTTTTGAATGTTGTAGCCCAGCTGGTTTTGGAACTGGTTTTGCTGTTGCTGTAGGCCCGCAAGATTCTGCTGGGCTTGGGCTCCAAACTGGCTTGCTTGCTGATTCAGATTGGCCTGCTGGCTTCCGATCTGCCCAAGCTGACCCTGCGCGGCTTGCTGTTGCTGACCTGCAACCTGGGCCGCCTGTAGAGCCGCATCTTGATTAGTTTGGGCGGCGTTGTTTTGCAGATTGCGCATCGCCTGCCCAGGATTCTGATTCCCTCGCTGGGAAGCCTGAGCCGCCAGCTGAGCGGCTAGATTGGCCTGGGTGCCCTGTTGGAGCTGATTTTGGGCGAGAGATGAAGTCCCACCAGCCAGCTGCCCATTCAATTGCTGAGTAAGCCCGGGGCTTACCTGGGCGGCTTGGTAACCTGCAAACTTGCTAGTTTCATCTGGGGATTCGATAGGCTGATAATTCTGGTAGCCAGCCTGATTGACCAGATATTGCCCAGATCGATGCCCGAATATTCCACCCATCTAAAGATCTCCTTCCATAAAGACAACGCGAGGGCTGACACGCAGCCCGAAACGCTTAGCCATGGCTTTGACGCCGCTGAGGCCCGTGAGGATGTTGACCCGCTTGTAGCCAAGCTGCCGGCCCGCCGAGAGCAGGGACGCCACTACTTCGATTACGGAACGGGTCCTCTCGATCTGCTTTGCCTTGGGGTCCGAGGCCAGATAGTCAAAGATGCAAACATCCGTGTTCGTTTGGATGAGGAAGCCCGCCGCCATACGATTGGCAATGAAGCCCGTTCTCGGCAGTGAGTTCAGGGAAACCGGAGGAATCCCACGCTCCTCATACCATGAGGACATCAGGTCGTAATGTTGAGATAGCAGGAACTCTTCTATCATCCGATTCTCTGTTGAGTGCCAATCTTGAAGCCGCCTTTGCGAACTCCGACTTCCATATCAATAGCATCTAGGGACCACGTCTCAGTTGCTGGATATGGCGTCAGATCCTGAATCGTGAACTGAATTGCCTCGCAGAGTTGTTTATTTGGGTCGTATCGAATCTGAAGGACGTCGGGATAGACGACGCCAGCGCTATCAACTCCGCCCCAGGGCGTACTAAAGCCCCACGTCGGGTCTCCGCCCCAAACCGGAGCCCCTGCCCCAGCATTGGGATTCCAGATCTCCGTATCAATGATGGTGTTGACGTAGTTGTAGGCCGTCTGGACCTGGATCGGGTTCGTATCCGGGAAGTAGCCCTTAAAGAAGACCTTCCAGATGCGCCCATAGCCTTGGACTTGATCGAGTTTCAGCCAAGCGGTTTGGATGAGCATTGGGAAGCCAGTCGTGCCATCCTGATAGGTCCCCGGCGCTTCCTGATAGATGGCTCCGCTGGCTTGCAAGTAGTAGTAGACGTCATTGAAAGTGACGGAACTCACCCCCTGATGATTGGTGAACGTTCCCCACTGCCCATACTGGTAATCGAACATCAGCGGGGTACCGGCAGCCGAAAGGAACCGAATCTGCGTGCTATTGACGATGCTTTGAGCCGATGAAACTACATCGGCATTGTACTGATAGACGTCGAGGCCGATTTGGGTGGCTTGGAAGGAGCGATCCAGGATCCAGAAGCCCTTTAGGCTCTTAAAGAAGAGGCCATTCGGCGTCAGAGCCACGCTTGCATAATCTCGGCAGCCCGTGGCGGTGCTCTCTAGAGTGGGTCCGGAAAAGCCTCCGTTTCCCGTGGGATCTGGCCCATCTCCGGAGACAGTCCAGATCTGCCGCTGTTCGAAGGCAACTAGAGTGCTATCCATCGATGCCAGGGAGACCAGCGGGCCCCCCGTAGGCTGGAATCGCATCGTCTGGGCATTGGACCAGGAAACAGCTTCGTCTGTCTGAAACTCGAGTGAATACCAGGCAAGCTGCGGGTCCTCTGCCGTCAAACCCCAAAGCCGGTTGTTATTGACGATGACCTGCGTGAAGGCCGGAGGGCCGTCATTCGAGACGACCCCGCCAGTCGTGTAGAGCGTGGCGTTATCCTGTAGGAACGAATCCAGAACCTGATCCGTCGTCGTCACGTAGTCCTGAGCCGGATTGTTCTGGATCAGGTCAGTGACTGAGCTATCTCGGTAGTAGATATCCCCGTTTTGAATCGTCCTGTAGAGAGCTAAGTCAACGCCTTGCTTCTGAGTAAGGCGCAGCATAGTCCCGGTGATTTCGATATTTGGCGGGACATAGACCCCGCTAAAGGCTGGCAGCTGCACTTGCGTCGGTGAGCTCGGGGAGCTCTGTTCAAGCTGCCCCTGGGCATCGATCCGCTCATAAACCCATACGTAGCTATAAGACTGAGTAACCCCGATACCATTAGGCCCGGGAGTAAAGCTTGACGATGCATCCCCATCCGTGGCTGAGGAGATTGTGACTTGGTTTCCAACCGCCGTAGCTGTGAGATGCGTAGAGATCGCGCTAGCCAATTTAGTGGCTACCATCTGAGCGCTATCGGTAGAGAGAATGTTGACTTGAATAGCTAGGCTTTGGTTCTCTGGATAGACCGAGTAGCCGTCAACCGAGAAGAAGAATCCAAAGCCATTGAATGTCGTCGGCAGAATCATTGCCTGACCGGGCCGGATAAGCGCCCCCGTGCAGCAATTGATTTGGACTACGGCGTGATCAGAAACATCCCCAGCGAATGGCATGGAAGCATAGAAGACCGTATTCATCTGCGTAGCGGATGGGATTACGCCGCCTCCGCTAGGACCGATAGAGTGTAGAACCACCTGGTTATAAGCCAGCTGAGAGACGGTCCAGTCAGCCGTAATCAGGGCATTTCCAGACAAGGCGTTGTAGACCTTGGTGGTCATCTCTGCCGTGGTATCCGTTGATAGGATTGCGATTGGGATGCCGGTCCAAGCCCCACCAAAGGCTGGGTCGGCGCCAACTCCGTCCACCGTAAACCAGGCATAGACCTGGATCCCCGGGGTCCCTCCGTCATTGGCCCCAACGGTAAAAAACTCACCTGGGATGATTTGGGTACCATCGCCAAGGCCACTCGAAGCCGGAGATGACGGCATCGTGATGATGGCAATCTCTGGCAGGGTATCGGCTAGACTTGGCTGCTGAGTAATATTGATAGAGATTTTGCTTGTGAGCGGAGCGATTACCGGAGCCTCAGGAAAGACGTTGAAGCCACCTTCGGTTACCGATGCCCCATCGTACTCTTGCAGCATCGATCCGGTGGAGATGTGCAGGTTTCTACCAAGCTGCGCCGTGGTCAGCTGAGTAGCTGCCATGTTCAACATCAGCTCAGTCACTCCCGTAACGCTGACAGCCTTGCCGTTGACGGTCTCTTGAATGACCTGGTTTGTGAGGGCTATCGAGTAGTTCGCCGTTGAGAGCAGCTGCGGAATAGGAAGCCTTGCATGGGAAGAGAATGGGCCCGCGTTAAGCGGATAAAACTTGCCCACCACTTGAGCCAAAGAATTGACTAGGAAATAGGTCTGCTGAACAACGGAGGGATAGACCAGCAAGAGGTAGGTTTGCCCGTTGTAGACCAGCGGCTGTGCGGCTAAACCTACTCCACGCAGGAATACGCTTACGCTACTAAACGACCCTGAAGTGCTAACCTGGAAGCTCTCAATATACCTATCTGCAGTTTCTGTCGGTTCTTGCTGATACCAAACCTGAGCCTCTGTAGAGCTCAGCGCCTTGGCAGCGATGTTTGCAACATTCGAAGGAACTGCCGTAAAGCTTCCGTAAACTCCTGAAAGCGATGCCCCGGGCACCGTAAAGAAGTAGACATACCCAGAAGCATTCGAGCCGATTACCACCATCGCCAAGCTGCCTACCGCAGTGACGGAAAACGCCGTCACCACTGACGAAGATTCGGCTACGCTCCCGGATAGGCCAAAATTTGACAGGGCATAGGTCGCAAATTCGAACCCAATCGAGATCTGGTAGGCCATGGCGAAGTAGCCATTGACAACCGCTACCTCAAAGAGAGCCCCCGAGATGGCCCCAACCGCTACCAGAACCTCCGTACCCGCTGGGTTCGAGGTCGGGTTAGCCGGATTCACCGAGTAGCGGACAATCTGCCCGCTGGTAGTACTGCAGAGAATGAAAAGCAGCGCCCCGTTGCTGATTACCTTCGGGCACGAACCCGCGGCGTTTAGCTGGACCTGCGGGACGAAGATTGTTCCACTATCCTCGTCAATGACGGTGCACCAAACGCCACCACGCCCATCCTCCCAAGCGTAGGCGCCTACCCCGTTAAGGCTCGCCCCATCGGCGTTGATTTGATTGTAGGCGTTCTCCGAAATGCCGCGTTCCGTCACCCCAATCGGCTGAACTGGGCCCTTAGAGATAAAGCGGCTGATCTCCGGGGACTGTGCATAAAACTGATTACCTGCGATTAGATCTAACTCAACTTCGTTAAAGACAGCCAATGCCTGGCCATCCGTAATTGGGTTGCCGAATTGGTCAATTGGGTTAATTACGGCATACCCATTTCTTTTATGGAGCTGACCTGCTGCGCCCTTATCAAATACAGCATTCTGCAGTAGCAGAAACTTATTGCCATCGACTAGGGCCGGAGCGTTCTTAGTATCAACGCCGTTGGCCGTTTGGAGGCTTATAACGGTCTTTTGCAGCGGCGGCATTAGCGGATCAGGTGCCAATCATAGGTGATAGTCGCGCCTGCATTGGCTGTGAGCGTGACGGTAAAGCCGCCAGTATTCTTTGAAACGCTTTGAATGATGTTCCCGCCGCTATTGCCAGCGACTGGCGTAAGCGAGAGGTAGTAGCTTGTATCAGATTCGGAGTTTGCAAAAGACACGCTTCCACTCGGGTTTCCGCTCGTAATCGTGAGCTGACCGCGCAGGTTGCGAGCCAGCGTCCCAGTACCGGAAAGGCTCACGAGCCCAGTGATACCATCCGTATTCATCTGCAACGGCACTTTGCTGCCAGATGAAAGGCCCCCAAAGACGGATCCAATGTTTATGATATTAGCGGTACTGCCTGTATCAATCTTTACCCATGGGAATTGGCAATTGATACAGACGAGACTTGTTTGATTTGATGTATCATCAGCAAAGTACAATGTTGGAATGCTAGTTGTACCAACCGATGAATCGCACCACACGTTCTCGAGCAGTATTCGATTGGGGAGGTTGACTGAGCCTGCGCCTGTTTGGATTTTAATGAAGTTTGTTGTGAGCGGCGTTGAGCCGTTATCACCAGCAATCACGGTGCGTATTACGATTCCAGGCGCGCCCTTGATAAGCCATCCGCCAGCAACAGGAGCCTCCAGCCGAATGTTGCGGAATTCACAACCCTGAACTCCGGTCCCAGAAGTGCTTTCTGCTGAAATCTCACAGAATGGCACCGTCCCAGTCAGCCCACCATTCCACCAGATGTTATCAAATACGATCCCATCGCATTGGCCACCTACGCCAGTTGCTGTGCCCGTCATATAGATTGGTACAGCAGTCCAGCCATCCAATGTAGAGAATAGGATGTTATTAAATATGCCGAACTCAGCCTCACCGCTGGCTTGCCCCGCATCTAGTTCAATTCCGTAAGCTGTTGATGATGTGATGTTATAGCAGAGGAGCTCGATATCATGAATGTTCCAGCGAGCAGCGGGCCCAACTGTGCCAATGCTGAGGGCTGCCCCTGCCGTCGTGTCCTGCCAAATCATGAGATGGTCAATTTCTATGTTGTCCGTCTCCTCATACCCGCCGCCAGAGATAGGCTCGCCACCGATAGTCACGCAGCGATGACCACTGGCATTGGTGAAATGAAGCAACGTTCCCTGATATCCGCTGGTCGTAATACCGGTGCCAGTCATACGGATCGCAGACGAGCCGGCACCGAAGTAGAGCTGATCACCGAGGATGTAATGCCCAGCTGGAACCAACATCGTACCGCCAGTTCCATGCACTAAGGTCACAACTGGATTAGCATTGGTTCCGCAGGAGTTTATGGCCTGCTGGAAGGCTGGCTGGTCATTGGTAGTCCCATCCCCTTTGGCCCCCCACCATTGCGGATAGAAGATAGGGGGCAATCCTAGGCTGGTTGGCGAGCCACTCGTCCCCCATGTCCCCCATTGGACTGGCGTAACGCTAGGGCTTGCCGTGAATTGGAAGATCTGAACCGGTGGCGCAATGATACTGCCAGCGCTGTGGAGCTTTAGAGCATGGCCGTTATCAATCTTGATAGTCGAATTGAAGAATTGCAGCGCAACTCCGGTAGGAACGACCACATCATTTGAGATTCGGAACGTCCCCTGTGGCAGAACTAGGATTCCACCACTACTCATTGCAGAAAAGGCCGATGTGAATGCTCCACTATCGTCGGTAGTTCCGTTTCCTGTTGCTCCATACTGATAAATCGAGAAATATCCGGTGTAACCAAGAGAATTTACTAGATTCGCGTCAACGTTATTGACGTCTGTTGCTGAATTGCCATTGAACGTCAGGTCGGCATTGATATTCAGGCCCGCCGTCGGAACTTGGACGCCGTTAGACCCTCCGGGGGTGTGATTGTGAGCCCCAATCGTCGTCAGGGCGCTAGAGATGTTGTTGGCGTAGGTGTAGGAAGGGGACCCGCCGGTGGTTACCCCAGGCGTCGGGTTTGTAAACCCCATGTTTGGATCGGTAGCCATCTAATCTCCTAGCAAAACCAAATACTTACAGTGCAAGGCGCACTAGCCTGTAGAATGATGCTGCTGTTGGGGGTCTTGCTCTGAGTGGTCGGGCTGAGGAAGACGCTAGCCGCTACCGATGGCCCCGAATTCTGGCCGGGAGCGCTGCCGCCTGGGAACCACGCCACTACAGGACGCCCTAGGTTGTGATTCACCGTGGTATCGGTAGCTGCGGCCTTGAAAGTGACAGTCACAAGCTGCCCATCGATGATCTTGCTCTGGACAAGTGGATTGAGGACGGCCTCGGTGTTCTGTTGGAGTAGGGTGACGTATCGGTCTCCGTTGTTGAAGGTCTTGAAGGGTCCAAACATCAGCCACCCCAGCCGAAGGGCCCAACGCCCATGCCCCAGCTCGGGCCGCCTTCCATGGTCCCGAAGCCCCCAGCGATAAGCATCGGGTCCCCAGCGGAGCGATTGGCCGCCGCCAGATTGACCCGATTCATCGTATCGGTCAGCTGCGCCATCAGAGCCGAGGTATCAGCTTCCTGCTTAGCCAAGGCCTTGATCGCAGCGTCCAGAACTACGATTTCCTCGTAGCCGCTAATCCCATCGAAAGTGGTCGCATAGAGCGCCAATGGGCCCTGATAAGCCCACAAAACGCTCCCATCGCTTACCGTGCCTGGGACTGGCCAAGCCGGCGCGGACCCGCCGCTAGTCCCACCAACCAAGGCCAAGTAGACTTGGTTTGCCGTGGTCCCGTCGGCAGTCACCGACACGCTCACTAGCTGATTCGTTGCAAAGGCCGTAGTTGCCGCCCAGGACGACGGAAGCTGAGGAACCAGGGTTGGACAGGCTTGGTAGTACAAAAGCCTCATCTGGCCCGGAATAGGGCCAAGCTGGGGCAGGAAATAGATGGTCTGACCCTGGATCTGGTAGCGGAGATTCTGCCAGCCCGCATAGGCCAGGACGGTCTGAAGCGGGTAACTGAACATGTTGCGGGTGCGCAGGTCGAAGGGCCGTACTGTGGCCCAGTTCTGACCGGTGGTATCAAGGGCTAGGTCAACTCCCGCTTCTTTGTAGAAGTCGAATGGCAGCTGATAGATGTAGGTGCCTTGAACAATCGGGAAGTTGTAGACGCCCCACGCGTAGTTATCGCCAAACTTTAGGATCAGGATGTCCCAAAGCTTGGCGACACTACCGTTGATCATCGTGCCCATCTCGGCATCGGTGATGTAATTGTCGCTATTCGACCCGTAGGCCTGTTGCTGGCCGTCTAGGTCGGCACGCTGCCTTACGGCGAGTGCGAGCTGCTGGAAAGCAACTGAACGCACTGGCTACTCTTTCTCTGCGTCGTCGCCTTCACCCTGGCACATGCTGTAGCAATCCTGCAGCGCATGGGCCACGGCCTTCGCATCCCCGGAATGAATCGCTTGCATCAGGTCGTGAGCGGCATCCTCGAGACCCTCCGGCATGGCATCATCTCCGCCCTCATCCCCATCAGGCTCGTGATGCGCGTGAAGGAGAATCGCCAAACCTCCCGGGCTGTCATCGATAGGAGCTTTCACGGATTCCTCTGATTGGCAGCGAGGTAGGTCTTGCTGAGAGCCGCAACGTTGCTTCCGCCAGCTCCGCCGGAATACAGAGCCGCCGTTACGAACGCGCTAGGGAACTGCGCATTGATTGCCGTGACCACTGCGCTGGCGTGGCTTCCACCGCTGGCCAGGGTCACTGTGATATCGAGCCCGTTGCTCGCCACCGTCAGCGAACCGGAGCCCGTGGCAATCGTCAGAGAGATGTTGCCCCCAAGTAAGCCCGGGATGTCATTGCC
>Ga0206832_10090_pt1 | contig 24051 bp, 37 predicted proteins | sample Alteio_BWOrgCont_74_FD_152896 | JGI IMG/M metagenome (GOLD analysis project Ga0206832, IMG submission 152896) | Enriched cells from forest soil in Barre Woods Harvard Forest LTER site, Petersham, Massachusetts, United States -... | ecosystem: Environmental > Terrestrial > Soil > Temperate forest >... | reverse complement strand
CCAAGCTGCGCGTGGAGCCGAATCCCACAAAGGGCTTCGAGTTCGAGAACGAAATCCACGGCGGGTCTGTGCCGCGTGAGTTTGTTCCGGCCGTGGAGAAGGGCGTCAAGGAAGCGGTGGAAGGCGGCATTCTGGCCGGCTATCCGCTGGTGGATATCAAGGTGGCGCTTTTCGACGGCGCGTATCACGAAGTGGATTCGTCGGAGATGGCGTTCAAGATCTGCGCTTCCATTTGCTTCAAGGAAGCCTGCAAGCGAGCCAAGCCGGTGCTGCTGGAGCCGGTGATGCGCGTGGAAGTGGTGGTGCCGGAGGAGTACATGGGGCCGGTAAACGGCGACGTAAACTCGCGGCGCGGACGGCTGGAAGGCACCGAAATTCACGGGACCACCCAAGTGATCAAGGCCATGGTGCCATTGTCGGAAATGTTCGGTTATGCCACCGAGTTGAGATCGCGCACCCAAGGCCGCGGTACTTTTACGATGCACTTTGGGCAGTACGAGGAGGTTCCGAAAAATATTTCGGAGGAAATTGTGGCGAAAGTTCAAGGAAAAGTAACGAAGTAAGAAATCAGAATCCAGAAGGATAAGGATCATGGCAAAAGAAAAATTTGATCGCAGCAAACCGCACGTGAACATCGGGACCATCGGGCATATCGATCACGGCAAGACCACGTTGACGGCGGCCATCACCAAGGTGCTGGGCAAGCACAATCCGAAAGTGAAGTTCCGGTCGTTCGATTCCATCGACAATGCGCCGGAAGAAAAAGCACGCGGAATCACCATCGCTGTAGCGCACATTGAGTATGAGACGGCCAACCGGCACTACGCGCACGTGGATTGCCCGGGCCACGCCGACTACATCAAGAACATGATCACCGGCGCGGCGCAGATGGACGGCGCGATTCTGGTTGTTGCCGCTACCGACGGTCCCATGCCGCAAACGCGTGAGCACGTATTGCTGGCTCGTCAGGTAGGCGTGCCATCCATTGTTGTGGCGCTGAACAAAGTGGACATGGTGGACGATGCGGAATTGCTGGAATTGGTGGAGCTGGAAGTACGCGAGCTGCTGAGCAAGTATCAATTTCCTGGCGACGATCTGCCGGTCGTGCGGGTGAGTGCGCTAGGAGCGTTGAACGGCGAAGCGAAGTGGGAAGAGTCGGTGGAGAAACTGATGGCGGAAGTGGACCGCTATATCCCGCAGCCGCCGCGCGAGAAGGAAAAACCGTTCCTGATGCCGATCGAAGATATTTTCTCGATCCAGGGCCGTGGAACGGTGGTGACGGGCCGCATCGAGAAGGGTGTTTGCAAGGTCGGCGAGGAAATGGAGATCGTCGGGTTCCGCGACACGCGCAAGACGGTAGTGACGGGCGTGGAAATGTTCAAGAAGCTCCTGGACACTGGTGAAGCCGGCGATAACGTCGGCCTGCTGCTGCGCGGCATTGAAAAAGACGACGTGGAGCGCGGGCAGGTGATCGCGAAGCCTGGTTCGATTACGCCGCACAAGAAGTTCCGAGGCGAGATTTACGTACTGAGCAAGGATGAAGGCGGGCGGCACACGCCATTCTTCAAGGGATACCGGCCGCAGTTCTATTTCCGGACCACGGATGTCACCGGAGTGACAGAATTGCCCGCGGGAACCGAGATGGTAATGCCGGGCGATAACGTGAGCCTGGTGGTGGAGTTGATCACGCCAGTGGCTATGGATAAAGGGCTGCGGTTTGCGATTCGCGAAGGCGGCAGGACCGTGGGCGCTGGCACTGTTACTGAGATTGTGGAATAGGCAAGGGAGCGAAATTGAGTCTACGAGAACGCATCCGCATCCGCCTCAAGGCGTACGATCATCGGATCCTCGACCAATCGACGACGGAGATTGTCGATACGGCCAAGAGGACCGGGGCACAGGTGGCCGGGCCGATTCCGCTGCCGACCATCAAGAACCGTTATACGGTGTTGCGGTCGCCGCACGTGGACAAGAAATCGCGCGAGCAGTTTGAGATCCGGACGCACAAGCGGCTGCTGGACATCCTGGAGCCTACGCAGGACACGGTGGATGCGCTGATGAAGTTAGATCTGCCGGCGGGAGTGGATGTGGAAATTAAAGCGTTTGGAAAAGGAAAATAGTTTTAGTGCGGGAATTCAGGAATTCTAGGAAGCCGAGGAAGTCGAGGAAGAAGGTGTCGCCCGGCGGCGCTTCTTTTTTGATTTCTTTCGGGAAAGGCAGATGGGCTTCATGAGTTTGAGTGGTCGGAGAGAGGCAAGGAATGAGGGCGTGAAGCGCTTCCTTCTTCCTCGGCTTCCATGGCTTCTTGGATTCGTGAATCCCGAGAGGTTTTCTTCATGAGTCCAGGAATATTAGGCAAGAAGATCGGAATGTCCCAGGTGTTCAAACCGGACGGGCAAGTGGTGCCGGTCACGCTGTTGAAGGCTGGTCCGTGCGTGGTGGTTCAGCGCAAGACGCCGACTAGCGATGGGTACGACGCGGTACAGCTGGGGTTCGTGGAGTTTGCAAAAGCTTCGCGCGCTACCAAGCCCATGGCGGGGCATTTGAAGAAAGCCGGAGCGGACGGCGTGAAGTATTTGCGCGAGATTAAAATGCGGCCCGGCGACGATGATCTGAAGCAGGGCGACCGCGTTCTGGTGGATCAGTTCAAGCCCGCGGATAAAGTGGACGTCATCGGCGTCAGCAAGGGGCGCGGATTTACCGGGCTCGTCAAGCGGCATCACTTCAAAGGCGGTCCGGAATCGCACGGCTCGATGTTCCATCGCGCGCCAGGATCGATTGGGGCTTCCAGCTTTCCGTCGCGCGTATTTCCAGGGACTCGTATGGCTGGGCACACCGGTTCGCAGAATGTCACGGTGCGAAATCTGGAAGTGGTAGAGGTGGTGGCCGAGGAAAACGTGCTGGTGGTGAAAGGCGCGGTTCCCGGTCCCAATGGCGGGTATGTGCTGGTGAGAAGGGCGAAGAGGTAACCAACCATGCCGAGTGTAGACGTTGTCGACTTAAATAACCAGGTGGTCAGCTCGCTGGAGCTGGCCGATGAAGTGTTTAATGCGCCGGTGAATGAGCACCTTCTGTATGAAGCGGTGCGGCACTCGCAGGCGGCGCGGCGCGGCGGAAACGCCAAGACCAAGACGCGGCACGAAGTTTCCGGATCCGGCAAAAAGCTGTGGCGGCAGAAGGGAACGGGGCGGGCGCGCATGGGTTCCATACGGTCGCCTTTGTGGCGCCACGGCGGGACCACGCATGGTCCGCAACCACGCGATTACAGCTACAAACTGCCTCGCAAAATGCTACTGGGCGCGCTGCGATCGGCATTGTCGGCCAAGCTGCGGGATGGCGAGTTGAAGATCGTGCGGGAGTTCACGCTTCCCGATCACAAAGCGAAAGGGATGCGCGCAGTGCTGACGCAGCTGGAAGTGGCGGACAAAGTTCTGCTGGTGGAGAACGGGGAAAATCGCAACCTGTCGCTGGGCACGCGGAATCTGGAAGGCGTGACGCTGGTGGAGAGCAAAGAACTCAACGTTTATCTGCTGTTGGGTCACCCTCAGGTGCTGTTGTCGGAAACCGCCGCGAAGAAGCTGTCGGAGGCGCTGGCAAAATGACCATCTACGAAGTGATCAAGAGGCCGGTGGTGACCGAGAAAGGCGTGGCCAAGAAAGAAAGCGAGCGCACGCTGTGTTTCGAAGTGGCCAAGGACGCCAATAAGGTGATGGTGAAGGCCGCGGTGGAGAAGTTGTTCAAGGTGAAAGTGGACGGTGTTCGGACCACCAACCAGGTGGGCAAGCTGCGCCGCCGGGGAAGATTCGCCGGCTATCGTTCGGACTGGAAAAAGGCGTACGTGACGCTGAAGAAGGGCGAGAAGATGCCCGAGTACGCGGAGATTTAAGACCATGGCGATGAAAACGTACAATCCGACCACGGCCTCGCGCCGGTTCATGAGCGTGGTGTCACGGGACGAAATCACCAAGCAGCGGCCCGAGAAATCGCTGGTGGAAGGCGTGAAGAAGCGTACCGGCGGGCGCAACAGCGTGGGACAGATTTCGTCGCGCTTCATCGGCGGCGGTGCCAAGCAAGCCTACCGGACCATCGATTTCAAGCGTGAAAAATTCGGAATCCCAGCCAAAGTGGCCGCGATTGAGTACGATCCCAACCGGAGCGCGCGCATCGCGTTGTTGAACTACGCGGACGGCGAGAAGCGCTACATTATCGCTCCAGTTGGATTGACGGTGGGGCGTACGGTGAGCTCCGGCGCTGAGGCGGACATTTTGATCGGCAACGCTCTGCCGCTGAAGAACATTCCGGCGGGCACGGTAGTGCACAACGTGGAGCTGCGGCCGGGCAAGGGAGCGCAAATGGCGCGGTCGGCCGGTGCTCAGGCGCAGCTGGTATCGCGCGAAAGCGGCATTGCGCTGTTGAAGCTGCCGTCGGGCGAGATCCGCAGAGTGCAGGTGGAATGCATGGCGACAATTGGCCAGGTGGGCAATGTGGAGCACGAGAACGAGTCGCATGGCAAAGCGGGAAAGTCGCGCTGGCTGGGCAAGAAGCCCCACAATCGCGGCGTTTCCATGAATCCTGTGGATCATCCGCATGGCGGCGGTGAAGGCAAGACGTCGGGCGGCCGGCATCCGGTGACGCCGTGGGGCCAGCCGACGCGCGGATTCAAGACGCGCAATAACAAGCGGACGGATAAGTGGATTGTGAGTAGGAAGGGCAAGAAATAGGGGCTGGGGCTTGGGACTAGGGGCTAAAAGATGAGCAGATCGTTAAAAAAAGGGCCGTTCACGGATGACCATCTGACTAAGAAGGTGGCGGCGATGAATGAGAAGAGCGAGAAGAAAGTGGTGCGGACGTGGTCGCGGCGTTCCACCATTTTGCCGGAGTTTATCGGGCACACGCTGGCGGTCCACAACGGCAGGAAATTCATCCCGGTGTATGTCACCGAGAACATGGTGGGGCGCAAGCTGGGCGAATTTTCACCGACGCGCCAGTTCCGCGGCCATTCGGTGAAGGCGGCAGCAGCGCCGACGTCGGGTGGTGGTGCGGGGACGGAGAAGACGGCGAAACCGTCATAGAAACTCCGAGCGAAGCGAGGAATTATGGCTAAGGCAGAAGCTAGATACGTTCGAACGTCGCCGCAGAAAGCGCGGTTGGTGGTGGATATGATCCGCGGGCAAAAGGCTGGGGCGGCGATCAACATCCTGCGGTCCGTCAATAAGCGCATGGCGCCGGTGGTGGAGAAGGTGCTGCGGTCGGCCATTGCGAACGCGGAAAATCGCTCGAACGACGTGGACGTGGATGAGTTGATTGTCACCGAGGCTTATGTCAACGAAGGGCCGCGCATGAAGCGCATCCGGCCGGCTCCCATGGGGCGCGCCTACCGGTATCAGCGGCGCATGGCGCATATCGTCGTAAAGGTGGGCGAAAAGGCAAATCCGGGACACACCAGCGGGGAGAACAAATAGTGGGACAGAAAGTACATCCATACGGGTTTCGGCTGGGCGTCACCAAGACCTGGCGCTCGCGCTGGTTCGCGAAAGCGGATTATGCGAAATTGCTTAAGGAAGATCTGGATCTGAAGGATTCGTTGCGCGACCGGTTGAAGGCCGCGGGGGTCAGCTCGGTGGAGGTGGATCGTCCAGGCAACAAGTTGCGCGTTACCATCCGGACATCGCGTCCGGGGATTATTATCGGGCGCAAGGGCGCTGAGATCGAGAAGCTGAAGCAGGACCTGGCCAAGAAGACCAAGCGCGAAGTCTTCATCGATATTCAGGAAGTGCACAAGCCGGAATTGGATGCCCAGTTGGTAGCCGAGTCTATCGCGCTGCAGCTTGAAAAGCGCGTGGCCTTTCGGAGAGCGATGCGCAAGGCTGTGGATTCGGCGCTGCGATTTGGTTGCAAAGGCATCAAGGTGCGTGTGTCGGGGCGCTTGAACGGAGCGGAAATCGCGCGCAGTGAATGGTATTTGCAGGGGCAGCTTCCCTTGCACACTTTGCGCGCCGATCTGGATTACGGATTCGCGCAGGCTTACACCACGTACGGAGTGATCGGCGTCAAGTGCTGGACGTACAAGGGCGAGATTATTGAAGGGCAGACGCGCCGGGATTCCTTGCGAAACGATCCAGAGCCTCGCCGGCCACCGCTGCGCGACCGGCGGGAACGGCGTCCACCGGTTCCCGCGCCTTTGGCGCAAGCGGAACCAACGGCTCAAGTGGTGCAAGGGGCGCCGGATCTGGCATCCGGAAAATCGGCTCCGATTATCCCTCCGCTGGCTCCGCCACAGCCGAATTGGAAGCAGGAAATGAAACACGAGGCCGCGCCGCCAGCGGCTGAGCCGGCCGCGACGCCGGAAGCGGCCGCACCGGAAGCTACACCTCAAGCAAACCAGCAAGCGATCCCGCCCGAGCCAGAGACGCCGTCCGGCGAGAAGGAACAATAACCCATGTTGATGCCGAAGAAAGTTAAATACCGGAAGCAGCAGCGCGGGCGCATGACCGGGAAAGCCTGGCGTGGTTCTACGCTCGCATTTGGCGACTACGGATTGAAGGCCATGCGCTGCGGCTGGATTACCGATCGTCAGATTGAAGCGGCCCGCGTGGCCATGACGCGTTTTATCAAGCGCGGCGGCAAGGTTTGGATTCGATTGTTTCCGGACAAGCCGATCACCAAGAAGCCGGCTGAAACCCGCATGGGGAAAGGCAAGGGCGCTCCCGAACAGTGGGTCTGCGTGATTCGTCCGGGCAAGATCCTGTTTGAAATGGAAGGCGTGCCTAAGGCGACGGCTGAAGAGGCCTTTCGTCTGGCTGCCGGGAAACTGCCGATGCCGACAAAAGTTGTGTCGCGCGATTTTGCTGGAGTCTAATTTATGAGAGCGGACAAAGTACGGGAACTCGATAGCGCCGAGCTGAAACGCCAGAGCAGCGATTTTCGGGAGCAATCTTTCCGGTTGCGTTTTCAAATGGCCATGGGGCAGACCGACGGCCTGAAGAAGCTGCGGGTGCTCAAGAAGGACCGGGCGCGGATGCTGACGGTTCTGCGCGACAGGGAACTGCATCCGGAAACGGCGCCGGAACCGGTGGCCAAGAAAAAGAAGAAGGGGAAGTAGGATATGGCCACTCCAGAGACGCCGGCAACAAAGAAAATCGGCAACAAAAACGAGAAGATCGGGCAGGTGGTATCCGCCAAGATGACTAAAACCATCGTGGTGGAAGTAACCCGCCGGGTTTCGCATCCGGTGTACAAGCGAACCATCAACAAGCGCAGCAAGTTTTACGCGCACGACGAAGAGCGGACGGCGCAGGTGGGCGATGTGGTGCGGATTATCGAATGCCGGCCTCTTAGCAAGCTAAAGAGATGGCGCCTGGATGAAGTGATTCGCAAGGCGGTGCAGGTGGCGGTGGCGCCGGAAGCCGTAGATATGGACACGACGCAGCCGACGTCGGGTTCGAAGTCGCTGAGGAGGAAATCGTCATGATCGGGATGCGGACGTGGCTTGAGGTAGCGGACAACAGCGGCGCCCGGAAATTACAGTGCATTCTGCCTCGCGGCGGCGATCTGGGATTGCGGGCGGGCTTGGGCGACGTGGTGACGGCCAGCGTGAAGGAAGCCACTCCGGAATCGCCCATTAAAAAGGGCAAAGTAGTGCGCTGCGTGATTGTGCGCATGCGCAAGGAAACGCGGCGCAAGGACGGCACCTACATCCGGTTCGATTCCAATGCCGCGGTGCTGATCAACGAAGTGGGCGAGCCGGTGGGCACGCGCGTATTTGGCCCGGTAGCCAGAGAGCTGCGAGACAAGAAATTCATGAAGATTGTTTCGCTGGCGCCGGAGGTGATCTGATGCCTCGTCCCAAACCGATGATGAAGCGCGGCAAACACGTGGTGCGGAGTAAGCGCCACAAGGTCCGGATCAAGAAGGACGATCAGGTGAAAGTGATCGCCGGACGCGACAAAGGCAAGACAGGGCGTGTGATTGAAGTGGACCGGGTGCGGGGGACTCTTTTGGTGGAAGGCGTTTCGATGATCAAGCGCCACACCCGTCCGAACCCGGCCAAGCAGATCAAAGGCGGAATCGCGGAGAAAGAGAGCCACATTGCGATTTCGAACGTTATGGTTTTGACCTCCGGCGGGCAGGCGTCGCGGGTGGGATACAGGGTGGAAGGCACGGGCGCCTCCGCGCATCGCGTTCGCATTGCCAGGAAGACTGGGGAAGTGTTGGAGAAGAGAGCTTAGTAAAAGGCACCGGCTCCCTTACGGTCGCGGTTCGGTAACGCACGCAACCAACGGAAGAGTGGTGGGGATAGGCGAAGGATTTTGACGATGACTGAGGCAAGACTCAAACAGCACTATAAGAAAAACGTGGTTCCGGCTCTGGTAAAAGAGTTCGGCTATAAGAATGTCATGGCCGTTCCGAAGATCGATAAGGTAGCCGTGAATATCGGGCTGGGCGAGGCCACGCAGAACGGCAAGCTGATGGACGGCGCGGTAAACGAACTGGGACAGATCGCGGGGCAAAAGCCGGTGATCACCAAGGCCAAGAAGTCCATCGCCGCGTTTAAATTGCGCGAAGGTATGGCGATTGGCACCATGGTGACGCTGCGGGGAGACCGGATGTACGAGTTCCTGGATCGCCTGATGAACGTGGCGCTGCCGCGCGTGCGCGATTTCCGGGGCGTTTCTAGCAAGTCTTTCGATGGGCGGGGCAATTATACGTTGGGAATCAAGGATCAGCTGATTTTCCCCGAGATCGACTACAACAAGGTTGAAAAGGTCAAGGGAATGAACATTTCTATTACTACGACGGCGCGGACGGATGCCGAGGGGCTGGCGCTGTTGAAACACATGGGTATGCCGTTCAGGCAATAACGACAAAAGGAAAAAATGGCAACTACGGCGAAGATCGCGAAGGAAGCGAAGAAATTAAAGTACAAGATCCGGCATCGCAACCGGTGTTTCCGGTGCGGACGGCCGCGCGGGTATCTGCGCAAGTTCAATTTATGCCGGATCTGTTTCCGGAAGCTCGCATTAGCCGGTGAAGTTCCCGGCGTGATCAAGGCCAGTTGGTAAAGGCGAGGTAATTATGGGTACATCCGATCCAATCGGCGACATGCTGACGCGAATTCGCAATGCCGCGCTGGCGCGCCATCCCAAGGTGGACGTTCCGGCGTCCAAGTTGAAGATGGAGATCGCGCGAATCCTCAAAGAAGAAGGCTTCATCATGAACTTCAAGATGACCGAGGACGGCGCGAAGAAAAGCATCCGCATTTATCTGAAGTACACGCCGGGCAATATGCCGGTGATCTCGCGCATCGAGCGTGTGTCACGGCCGGGTTGCCGCGTCTATGTCGGGAGCAGGGAAGTACCCAAAGTTCTGGGAGGCCTGGGCATCAGCATCCTGACCACGGCGCGGGGCGTGATGACGGGCAGCATGGCGCGCAAAGAACATGTCGGAGGGGAGATTCTCTGCCAGCTCTGGTAGGGAGAGAATTATGTCGAGAGTTGGAAACAAACCCATTCCGCTGCCGAAAGGCGTGAAAATCGTCATTGGGAATCCGATGCTGGTGGAAGGGCCCAAAGGCAAGCTGGAAGTGCCGCTTCCCGATGGCGTCAAGGCGAAACAGAGCGATAGCGTGCTGGAATTCACGCGCGTGGACGATCATCACGCGCCGCTGCACGGGCTGACGCGGGCGCTGGCCGCTTCCGCCGTGCAGGGCGTATCGACGGGCTTCGTGCGGGAGCTCGATATCACCGGCGTCGGGTATCGCGCGGACGTAAAGGGCAAAATCGCGACCTTCACGCTGGGCTATTCTCATCCCATCGAAGTTTTGCTCCCCGATGGAGTGGAGCTGAAAATCGACAAGCAGACGCACCTGGTACTGTCCGGTTATGACAAGCAAATGGTGGGGCAGGTGGCCGCGAACATCCGCGCGCTGCGTCCGCCGGACCCGTACAAGAACAAAGGCATCCGATACACCGGAGAAGCCCTCCGCAAGAAGGTCGGCAAGACCGGAGCGGGTGGAGCGGGAGCGAAGTAAATGGCGAAATCTTCTAAGAACGATGTTCGGGTTCGAGTGCATAGCCGCATCCGGCAGCGGGTGCGCGGCAGCGAGGAGCGGCCTCGGCTGGCGGTGTTCCGCAGCTTAAAACATATTTACGTCCAGGTGATTGACGACCGGAAGGGGCATACCCTGGCTGCGGCGTCTTCGGGCGAAAGTGCCGGCGAGAAGAAATCGGACGAGAAGAAATCCGAGAAGAAGGCGAAAGTCGTGGCCAACGGCGGCAACGTGGCGGGCGCCAAGCAGGTGGGTAAACTGATCGCCGAGAGGGCCAAGGCGCAGGGCGTTACGAAAGTTGTTTTCGATCGAGGCGGGTATTTATACCATGGGCGCGTGAAGGCGCTCGCGGATGCCGCCCGGGAAGCGGGACTGGAGTTTTAATGGCTGCAATACCGACACAGAAACGAATCGACGCCGGTTCTTTGAATCTGAAAGAGCAGGTGGTGTCCATCAACCGCGTCACCAAAGTGGTGAAGGGCGGCAAGAATTTGAGCTTTTCGGCATTGGTCGTGGTGGGCGATCCGGGAGCCCGGATTGTGGGCTTCGGTACCGGCAAGGCCAAGGAAGTTCCGGCGGCTATCAAGAAAGGCATTGAGGCAGCCAAGAAAAACCTGCGCAAGGTCAATGTTCTCGAGACCACAATTTTGCATGCCGTGCTGGGCCGTTTCGGAAGCGGGCTGGTGCTGTTGAAGCCGGCGCCGGAAGGAACGGGCGTGATTGCCGGCGGACCGGTCCGCGCGGTTATTCAAGCTGTAGGAATTCCGAATGTGCTGACCAAATCGATTGGCTCGCATAATCCGCACAACGTGGTGAAGGCCACTATTAACGCACTCGAACAGTTGCGCGACAAGGCGCAGGTGGCGGAGATGCGCGGGTTGGCTTTGGATAAGGTGATGTAAGACGGTTTCTGGTTTCTGGTTCTGGTTCGCGCGGGTGAGCGCTCGGGAGTGAATCAGAAAGCGAGAAACCAGGAACCAGAAACGATTTTGGAAATGGCTCAAGCAATGATCAAGATTAAGTTGATAGGCAGCCCCATCTGCTGTCCGGAGAAGCACAAGTCTATCGTCCGGTCTTTGGGGTTGAAGACCATGAGTCGCACGGTCGTGCGGCCGGATACGCCGGTGTTCCGGGGCATGGTGGCGAAGATTCCTCATCTGCTCGCAATTGTGAAGGACTAATTATGAATCTTAGTAATCTTAAGCCACCGGCTGGGCAAAAGCACAAGAAGCAGCGCATCGGACAGGGTATGGGATCGGGGCGCGGCAAGTACTCCGGCCGAGGCGCGAAGGGCGCGCGGTCCATTTCCGGCTACAGCATCATGCGCGGGTTTGAAGGCGGCCAGATGCCCTTGCACCGTCGCCTGCCGAAACGCGGGTTCAATAACATATTCCGGAAAGAATACGCCATCGTAAATGTGGGCCGGCTGGAGCAGTTGGAAGGCAACAAATTCGATCCGGGCCGGCTGCTGGAGTTGGGCATTATCAAGAAGCTGGGCACCGGTCTTAAGGTACTGGGATCGGGTGATTTGACGCGCAAGATCACGGTGTCGGCGCATGTGTTCTCGAAATCGGCTCTGGAGAAGATCCAGAAGGCCGGGGGAAGCGGAACAGTGATTGGAAGCGAGTCGTAAAATTGGGTTGGCAGGCGAAAGCGCCTGCCCCACGTGGACGTTGAGGTAGTCGAAAATGAAGTTCTTCGAAGCCGCCGCAAACATCTTCCGGATTCCGGACTTACGCAAGCGTATTCTGTTCACGCTGCTGATGCTGGCCATCTACCGCCTGGGCGGGCACATCCCCACGCCGGGCATTGACGCGAACAGGCTGCAGGCGTTCTTCCAGCAAAATCAGGGCACGTTGTTCGGGTTCATCGATTTGTTCAGCGGCGGCATGCTGCGCAGGCTGACCATTTTCGCGCTCGGCATCATGCCGTACATTACGGCGTCCATCATTCTGCAATTGATGACCGTGGTGGTTCCCACCCTTGAAAAGCTTCAAAAAGAAGGCGAGCTGGGCCGGCGCAAGATCACGCAGTGGACGCGTTATCTGACGGTGATCCTGGCGCTCATACAATCGTTTGGAATCGCCGAGGGGTTGATGCGGTCCGGCGGCGGGTTCGTGCTGAATCCGGGCATCGGATTCCTGTTGATGACCATGCTCAGCCTGACTACGGGAACGGCCTTCATCATGTGGCTGGGCGAGCAGATTACCGAACGCGGCATCGGCAACGGAATGTCGCTGATCATCTTTACCGGCATCGTGGTTGGGATACCCAACGCGATGAACAATATCTATCAGCACGTGTTTCAGCTCAAGGATTGGACCCCCATTCATTTGATCGTGATTTTGGCTGTCATGATCGCGGTGGTGGCGTTCATTGTACTCGTGGAGCGCGGCGAACGCAGGATTCCCGTGCAATACGCCAAGCGCGTCGTGGGACGGCGGATGATGGGCGGTCAATCCACGCATTTGCCTTTAAAAGTTAATGCCGGCGGAGTTATCCCGGTAATTTTCGCTTCTTCGCTGCTGGCGTTTCCGCAGACGCTGATGAGCTGGCAGGTGGTGCAGCACAGCGCGTTCCTGAGCGGTTTACTGACGTCTATCGGCGGAGCCCAGCCGCTCTACTACGTTTTGTTCACGGTGCTCATCATTTTCTTCTGCTTCTTTTACGTGTCCATCATCTTCAATCCCAATGAAGCGGCGGACAACATGCGCAAGTACGGCGGATTCATACCAGGCATCCGGCCCGGCAAGAATACCGCGGATTACATGAACAAGATTCTAACCAAGATCACGGTGGTGGGCGGATTGTATCTTTCCATCCTTTCGATTATTCCAACCATCATGATCCAAGGGATTAAGCTGCAGCGGCTGCCGCTGGTGGGCAATTTCATCGATACATATTTCCCGCGCTGGCTGCTGGACGGGCTGAACGTGAATTTCTTCTTCGGCGGCACTTCGCTGCTGATTGTGGTGGGCGTGGCCATGGATACGGTGAATCAGGTGGAGGCGCAGCTCATCATGCGCCATTACGAGGGGTTCACGCCGCGGGCCGGACGCATCCGGGGACGCCGAACTGGTACGTAAATCATGACTTTCCCTCGTATGCTACAATCGAGTTATCAAACGTCCTTCGCGGCGGCCGTGGTGCGCGCCGTCAACCCCGATTGATCGGAGATGATTATCCGGAAGAACAGCAAGGAATTGGAGCAGATGCGCCGTAGCGGTCTGCTGGTATACCAGATTCTGCAGCAACTCGAAAAGATGGTGGAGGAAGGGATCACCACCCAGGAGTTGGAAGACGCCGCTGAAAGAATGATGAAGGATGCGGGCGCAAAACCAGCTTTCAAAGGATATTACACACCGTCGGCGGGCAGCAAGTTTCCGTATGTGTTGTGTACGTCGGTGAATGAGCAGATTGTGCATGGGATGCCGTCGGCCAAGACCAAACTGAAAAAGGGCGATATCGTTTCCATCGATACGGGCGTGCAGTTGAATGGATACTTTGGCGACTCGGCGATAACGGTTCCGGTGGGAGAAATCAGCGATTCCACCAAGCGGCTTTTGAAAGTTACGCAGGAATCGCTGGAGCTGGCCATCGATAAGGCACGGGCGGGTAACCGCCTTTTCGACATTTGTGGGACCGTTGAGCAGCATGTGGTGGAAAACGGATTTTCGGTAGTGCGCGAGATGGTGGGGCACGGCATCGGTACCAAGTTGCACGAGGAGCCTCAAATCCCGAATTACGTGGACCGGCGAAATGAGAATCCGAGGCTGAAAGAAGGCATGGTGCTGGCCATTGAGCCGATGGTGAATGCCGGGGCGGCGGACATGAAGGTTTTGAAGGACAAGTGGACGGCGGTCACCAAGGACGGTTCGGTTTCGGCGCATTTTGAGCATTGCGTGGCGGTGACGGCCAATGGGCCGTGGGTGTTGACGCGGCCGTGAGTTGGCAGACGAAAGCGTCTGCCCCACTTTGATGGGCAAAGCCACCGTGGTTGAAGCGATTGTGGTGGAGTTGATGCCGCATGCGGTGGTTCGGGTGAAGCTGGAGAATCAGGATCTGGTTCTGGCGCATCCGGCGGGAACCACCAAGACGAATTTTGTCAGGGTACGGCCAGGCGACCGGGTGCAGGTGGAATTATCGCCGCACGATCCGGGCCGGGGAAGAATTGTTCGATTGTTGGAGAAAAAATGAAAGTACGAGCGTCGGTAAAAAAGATGTGCGACAAATGCAAGGTGATTCACCGCGAGGGCGTGGTGCGCGTCATCTGCACGAATCCGAAGCATAAGCAGCGGCAAGGATAAGAGGAACAAATATGGCGCGTATTGCAGGTGTCGACTTACCAGCCAAGAAGCGGGCTGAAATCGGGCTCACGTATATTTACGGCATTGGGCGCACGCGGGCGCTTTCGCTGCTGCACCGGGCCGGTGTGGATGCCGGCAAGAAAGTCGCCGACTTGACCGAGGACGAGGTCAACAAGATCCGTACCTTGATTGAAAACGAGGGCGCGGTGGAAGGCGACCTGCGCAAGGAACTTTCGATGAACATCAAGCGGCTCATCGAAATGGGTTCCTACCGGGGCGTGAGACATCGCCGCGGGCTGCCGGTTCGCGGCCAGCGGACGCACACCAACGCGCGGACGCGGAAGGGTCCACGGCGGGCCACTATCGCCGGCAAGAAGAAGGCGACAGCGAAGACCTAAAGGAATCTAAATGGCCAAAGCTCCGGAAAAAAAGGCAACCAAGAAAAAGACGTTCAAGAAGAAAGAGAAGAAGATCGTATCCAGCGGGCTGGTGCACGTGCAGGCCTCGTTCAACAATACGATTGTGACTTTCACGGATCTGATCGGCAACGTATTGGCGTGGTCCAGTTCGGGATCGCTGGGGTTCCGGGGATCCAGAAAAGGAACGCCGTTCGCCGCGCAGCAGGCATCGTTGACCGCCGCCAATAAGGCCAAGGAATACGGGCTGCGGTCGGTTGAGGTTCGGGTGAGCGGTCCAGGAGCGGGGCGTGAATCGGCTGTGCGCGCCTTGGCTACCGCGGGAATTGAAGTGAAGTCGATTAAAGATCGGACGCCGATACCGCACAATGGATGCCGGCCTCCGAAACGCAGGCGTGTTTGAGGTGTGGGGCAGGGTGGCAACCTGCGCGCCGATTGTCAATCGGCGCAAACCTGGCGGGTTAACACCCCGCTGCAGGATGGCATCCTACCCCACAGGCTGAATAAGCAGGACGAAGGCTCTTGTAGCTGTAAACTGCACCTTTTGAATTGAGGAAGGTATTTGAATTGAATGGCTAAATATATTGGCCCCGTCTGCCGGCTGTGCCGGCGTGAGGGGATGAAGTTGTTTTTGAAAGGGGAGCGCTGCCACACCGAGAAGTGCGCCATTGAGAAGCGCAATTTCGCTCCCGGCCAGCATGGCAAGGATCGCAAGCCCAAGTTGGTTGGTTACGGGCTGCAGTTGAGAGAAAAACAAAAGGCCCGCCGCTATTATGGCCTGCTGGAAGGCCAATTCCGCAACTTGTTCGAGAAGGCCTTTGCCACCAAGGGCGTCACCGGCGAGCACCTGTTAAATTCGCTGGAGAGGCGCCTCGACAATGTGGTGTATCGCATGGGTCTGGGCACCAGCCGTAACCAGGCCCGCCAATTGGTCCGCCATGGCCACGTGCTGGTGAACGGCCGCAAGGTGAACATCCCATCGTTTGAAGTAAAACCCAACGACGTGCTGGAAGTCCGCGAAAAGAGCAAGAACAATCCAACCATCCTGGCTGCCCGCGACGCCACCGCGCACGCCCCTTCGCCCAACTGGCTGGAAGTAGACCGTGAGAATCTCAAGGGCCGCATGATAGCGCAGCCGAAACGTGAAGAGCTGGTACAGATACAACTCAACGAACAGTTGATCGTAGAACTTTACTCGAAATAAAGCGTTCTTCGGTTCTTCAGTTCATCGGTTCGGGGAACCGAAACGATCCGGAAGCTGAGAACTGAAGAACCGAGGAACAGAAGAACCGAGGAACCGATTTTCTTATGTTTAAAGGTTTTCAGAAGCCGAAAAGATTAGTTGCTAACACCGAGACGCTTACGGAGCGTTACGGAATGTTTACTGCCCAGCCGTTCGAGCGCGGATTCGGGTCCACCATCGGGACCGGATTGCGTCGCGTGCTGCTGAGCTCCATTGAAGGCGCTGCCATAACATCGGTGCGGATTGAAGGCGTGGCGCACGAATTCAGCCCCATCCCGGGCGTGGTGGAAGACGCCACCGATATTATTCTCAACCTCAAGCAGGTGCCTTTCAAAATGATTGGCGAAGGCACTCGGGTGGCCCGGCTAAAGGTAGACCGGCCGGGACAGGTATTGAGCGGACAGATTGAGACCGACGCCGACGTGGAAGTGTTGGATCGCCACATGCCGATCGCCACGGTGGGTGAGGGCGGCAAGCTCAACATTGAAATGCGCCTGAAATCGGGGCGCGGCTATGTGGCTGCCGACCGCAACTACGACGAAGACCTGCCGCTGGGCTACATCCCCATCGACTCCGTTCATTCGCCGGTGCGCAAAGTCAACTTCATGGTAGAAGCGGCGCGGTTGGGCCAGATGACCGACTACGACAAGCTGACGCTGGAAGTTTGGACCAACGGGGCGATTTCTCCGCAGGACGCCATCGGCCAGGCATCCAAGCTGCTCAAAGACCACATGACCATCTTCATCAACTTTGAGGAGCTGCCGGAGACCGCGGAAGAGCCGGCCGAGCGCGCCTTGAACCAGATGAACGAAGTGCTCAACCGGTCTGTCGAAGAGCTGGAGTTGAGCGTCCGGTCGTACAACTGCTTGAAGAACGCGAATATCCAGACCATCGGCGACCTGGTGCAGAGGACCGAGGCTGAAATGTTGCGCACCAAGAATTTCGGGCGCAAATCGCTGAACGAAATCAAAGAAATTCTGTCCAATCTGGGGCTGGGCTTCGGGATGAAGTTTGACGCGCAAGGGCGTCTGGTACCCGCTCCCGGCGGTTCTTCGGTTCCGCACTACGGACCGGAGATCGACGACGAAGAGCCGGAGCAGGACGAGGTCACGGAGTAAGCCATGCGTCACGGAGTTGACGGATATAAGCTAAAACGCAACATCGGCGCGCGCAAGGCGTTGCTGCGTGGTTTGGTGACCAGCGTCATCGATCAGGAACGCATCATTACCACCGTTCCGAAGGCGAAGGCCGCGAGGCCGCTGGTGGATCGCATGATCACGCTGGCCAAAGAGGATACGCTGCACGCGCGGCGGCAGGCGGCGGCGTTTCTTACCACTCCCGCTTCGGTGAAGAAACTCTTCGATAAGTTGGGAACCCGCTTCGGGCAGCGCAACGGCGGCTACACACGCATTGTGCGCTTAGGTTTCAGGAAAGGCGACGGCGCGGAGCAGGCCATGCTGGAACTGGTGGGCTCCGAACTGGTAAAACGCGCAGCCGAACGCGCCAAGCGCCGCGAAGAGCGCCTGCAGGCCGTCAAAGAAGGGCGGCACGACGGGGAAGAGCCCGAGGGCGAGACGGAAGAGAAGTCCTAAAGCAAGTTAAGCCGCGGATGAACGCTGATAAACGCGGATAGCTAAATCTGCGTTTATCAGCGTTCATCTGCGGCCAATAAAACGATCCCCGCAGCGATTACACTTACCCCGAGGCCCGCCAGGGCATCCACCGCGTAGTGGTAGCGGCCGTAGACGGTGGCCACGCTTACGCTCGATGCGTAGATCAGCATTCCCCATCCGTAGCGTTTTCTCTCCGGCAGATACAGCAACAGCGCCCAGGCGGCGGAGAATGCCGAGGAGACATGCGCGCTGGGGAACACGCTGGAGTGAATACCAACGCCGTTCACGATCCATAGATTGAATTCTCGGAGCGCGGTCATCACATTGGGCAAGTCGCTATCGCCGAAAAGTGTGCGCGGCGGCTGAGACGGAAAATAGGGGAAAAGCGCGTAGGCGAGCAGAGTGCCCAGCAGGTACAGAAGCAAAGCTTGATTTACGCGTTTGCGGCGATGCTCCAGGTAAAAGACCGCAACCGTGGAAGGTCCCACGGCGTAAACCAGCAGGTAACAAAATTCCAGATAGCTGTGCAGCAGCGCGCCGTGGAGACCCCAGTGGCGGAGCAGGGAACGGTCCCATTTGATCCATTGGAACTCAAGATGGTGGTCCATGGCCAGCGGCGTGAACCAGTCCATTTCCCGGTACGCCACCACGGTAAGAGCCAGCGGAACCCAGTCCCGCGCGACGCTGAAAAATTCGCGGTTGCCGTGGGACTCTCCATAGGCGAGAACCGCCACCAGCGATGCCGCCAGGAACAATACTAAGACCGGCAATCGCGTGGCGGAGAGCAACGCTACGTAGCAGAAATAGCCGATCAGCAGCCACTCGGTGGAACGCAGCGCCTGGAGCGCTTTCACTCGATTGTCAGAATAGCATCTTGGGAGTTAGGGGTATCTGGTTCCCAGCAGCGCGGCGACCCCGGCGCAGCTCTTGAGCTTGACGGAGGCAACAGTTCTTAGCAATCGCTCCGACCCTCGCAGGTGCAAATCGGGCACCCGGTCGATCAATGCTTTGATGGTTGGCCCCTGGCAATCCACAGCCGTGAAGCGATCGATATCGTTGGCGCCGAGCACTGCGAAAGTCAGCGCGTTCGAACCGTCCCTCATTTGCGCGCGGGCATCCGCGCCACGATCCAGCAACAGATTCACGATGTCGGTGTAGCCGTAGCCGGCGGCCATCATGAGCGGCGTGCTCCCGTCGGCGCCGCGCCCGTTCACGTCCGCGCCCGCATCCAACAATGCGGCGACAGAGCCTTTTTGATATTTGTGGATGGCGTGCATGAGGGGCGTCCAGCCGTTCACGCCGGCTTGCTGGTTGGGATCGGCGCCTTGCTTGACCATCGCCGGGATCAGGTCGCCGCGATCCTCGCGGGCTGCCTGGATGAGGGAGGGCACGCCAGTGTGGGAGCCGCAGCTGGCCGCGAGGAACGTAAGCGCGAGCAATCCGGTTCGGGGCATGTTCAATAATAATGTCAAGTACTTTGTACTGTCAAGTACAATTATGGCAGGCCAGAGGCTTGTCCTACGCGGATCAGATGTTCGGCATGTTTTAGGGCTTCGGGAGTTACGCGCTGGCCGGAGAGCATGCGGCCGATCTCGCGCGTTCGGGCGGGACCGGTCAGCTCTTCGATTTCGGCGATGGTGCGTCCCTTTACTTCGCGCTTCTCGACGAAATAGTGATGGTCGGCGAATCCGGCAACTTGGGCCAGGTGGGTGACGCATAGCACCTGATTCGATGCGGAGAGCTTCTTGAGGCGGCGGCCCACGGCTTCCGCTACGCCGCCTCCGATGCCGCTATCGATTTCATCGAAAACCAATGTTCGCGGGACGGCGTTCGCGCGCTCGGTCCGGCCGGCCGATGTTTTCAGAGCCAGCGCGATGCGCGACAGCTCACCGCCGGACGCCACTTTGTCCAGTGGGCGCGGCTCTTCGCCGGCGTTGGCGGAGATGAGAAACTCGATGCGGTCGGCGCCGTGCGCTGACCAATTGGCGGCCTGGACGTCGATCCTGAAGATGGCGTTCTCGAGAGCCAAGGCTCCCAATTCCCCCATCACTTTCTTCGCCAGCTTCTCCGCGGCGGATTTGCGCTGTTTGGTGAGCGAGGCGGCGGCCTGGCGATAGGCCTCGCTCGATTGCGCCAATTCCAACTCTAGCTTCGCCTTGCGTTCTCCGGCGTTCTCCACGGCCGCAATTTGCTCGCGAACGTTATCCAGGAATGCCAGTACGTCGGCTAGGCTTGTTCCGTACTTGCGCTTCAGTTTGTCGATCAACGCCAGGCGCGATTCGACGTTTTCCAGGCGATCAGGATCAGCCTCCAGCCGGTCCAGATAATCGCGGATGGCGAAAGAGGCTTCGTCCACGCCGATGGCCGCGGATTTCAACGTTTCCAAAACCTGCGCCAGGCTGGTATCGATGCGGCACAGATCTTCCAGCTTCTTCAGCGCGATGCGAACTTGCGCGGAGGCGCTTTCGGGTGAATCGTACAAAGCGGAGTAAGCCGCGTCGGCGTTCTCCTGCAAGCGCGCGACGTTTTTCAAGACCAGACGCTCGTTTTCCAGCTCCACGTCTTCATCTGGTTTCAGCGATGCAGCTTCGATCTCTTTTCGCTGGAAGCTCCACAAATCCGCGAGGCGAAGTTTCTCCTGCTCGGATTTTTCCAGTTCGGCCAGTTCGCGTTGGATTTCGTTCCAGCGATGAAAAAGAATGGCCACTTGTTCCCGCGCATCATCCAAGTTGGCGAATTCGTCCAGCAGCTGCAGCTGTGAATCCGGCGAAAAAAGCTGCTGCTGCTCATGCTGGCCATGGATGTCGCCGAGGAACGGCGCGAGTTCGCGAAGCAGGGCGGCTGTCACCGGCCGATTGCCCAGGAAAGCGCGCGATTTGCCGCCGGCCAGAACTTCGCGCTCGATTAATAGTTCGCCATCTTCCACCGGTACCCCGGCGTGCTCCAGCAAGGCCTGGCAAGCCGCCTCGCGGGGCGCTTCAAAGATGGCCGAAATCCGGGCGCGATCGGTATCGGAGCGGACCATGTCGGCCGAGGCGCGCCCTCCCAATACCAGGCCAAGTGCATCCACCACAATGGATTTGCCGCTTCCGGTCTCGCCGGTCAGCAAGTTAAGCCCGGCGTGGAAGCGGACGCGGACGCGCTCCACCACGGCATAGTTTTCCACAACCAGATCCAGTAACACTCGATGAAATTATAGTTCGTTTTGCATCGTCTAAATGGTGGCTGCGCGTATATTTGCAACCCGATAGGACGATGCTGTAAAACAGAGTAGGGCGCTTTTGTTTTTTAGAGCGCGAAACAAGAGCGGCCGCACGCTATGATGGATGAAGCGAGTGGAAAGGAGCCCCGCAACTGAGTCTTTGGGACCTGATACAACAATCCGGCCCGCTGCCGCGGACGGTGATGGGGATTTTGCTGATCTTTTCACTGCTTTCCTGGGCGGTCATCCTTTCCAAGTGGGCGGTGTTCCGCCGCGTGCGCTCCGCCAACCGGGTGTTTTTGCGCGCTTTCCGGAAGGCCGCCAGCCTGGAAGCGGTGGCCATGGCCAGCGAACAGTTCCGGCGCTCGCCGCTGGTGACGGTTTTCGATTTTGGATATACCGAAGTGGCGCGGCAGATGAAATCGCGGGGCAGTGTAACGAATCCACTGGCTCTGGAGCGCACGTTGCAATTGGGCATGAGCGAAGAGATTACGCGCCTGGAGCGCAATATGAGCCTGTTGGCGACAACAGCTACGGTTTCGCCATTCATCGGTTTGTTCGGGACAGTTTGGGGCATCATCGATGCGTTCCAGCAATTGTCCACGGCCGGCGCGGCCAGCCTGCGCGCCGTGGCGCCGGGTATTTCGGAAGCTCTGATTACAACCGCTCTGGGACTGGCGGCTGCTATCCCAGCCGCTATTTTTTACAACATGTTCGGAACCGCCATCAAGGAATTTGGCGCGCGCATGGAAGACTTCATGCTGGAGTTCATGAACATGCTGGATAGAAGCTTCGAGTAACTTACTATGGCGTTTTCAGCCGGTAATATGTCGAGCGGAGGAAGGCGCGGGAGATTCCGCGGAACGACATCATTAGCGGAAATCAACATTGTGCCGCTGGTGGACGTGGTGCTGGTGCTGCTGATCATCTTCATGCTGACGGCGCATGTGATGGAGTTTGGGCTGGAGGTTGAAGTTCCGAAGGTCAAGCCGGTCAGGGAAGACGTTCAGGATTTGCCGGTCATCAACATGGACAAAGAGGGCACCACCTATTTGAACGACAAGCCGGTGAACATTCACCTCTTGGCGTCAACCATCCGCCAGCGCTATAAGAAAGCGACATCTGTTTACCTCCGGGCGGACCGCAGGACCACGTGGGATCCAATCGCGCAGGTAATCGCGACACTGGGTGAGGCGAAGTTGGGCGTCAACGTAGTAACGCAGCCGGAGGATATGACCGGCAAGAATCGGAAGTAAGATGCGAACGCACACGGACATTCTCGATCAACAGGAATCGTTGCGTGGGCCGTTTGTGGGATCGGTGTTGCTGCATGCGGCCGTGGCGGGAGCGCTGATAATTTCCACGCTCAGCTTCAATCAAACCCGGGAAGTTTGGGGCGGGCCGACGCACGCAGGCGACGCGGTTGCTGTTAATGCCGTGAAGAGCATTCCGTTGCCGTCGCACAGCGGGCCTGTGAATCCAGTGGCAAACGATACAGAATCGCAAGTGCCGCAAGCGCCCAAGCCGGAGCCGAAGAAACAGGTGAAGGTTCCGGAGGAAAAAGCGATTCCGTTGAAGAGCCGGACTGCGCAGAAACAGCCCAAGCAGCAAGCGCAGCAGCGGTATCGGCCGGAGCCTTTGCGGGAGAATCAGGTGACCGCGGCTCAGGCCCCGGCCGCGGTCACGCCGATGTTTCAGAAGCCCGGCACAGGGGAGATCGGCGTGGGGCCAAACGATGCGCTCGGCAGCCGTTTTGGCGCGTACGCCGATCTGGTTATCAGGCGCGTGTCTGAGAAATGGGAGACAGCCGGGCTCGCCGGCTTACGCACAGCACCTTTGGTGATCATTACCTTCGATATTCAGCGGGACGGCTCGGTGAAGAACGTCCGGATCGCCGAACGAACGGGGAACAGCACTCTCGATTATTCCGCGCAGCGCGCAGTGATGGACGCAGCACCCTTTCCCCCGCTTCCGCAGGGCTTTGAGCGGAGCGAGGCTAACGTCGAACTCCGATTTCACTTACAGCGATGAAACGAACTATTTTTCTTCTCAGCACTATCTTCATTGCCACCGTCAGCTTCGCTCAGATTAACGGTGACCTGAGCAAGCGTGGCGGAAAGGCGACCATCGCCGTGCCCGATTTTCGCGGCGCCGGCGATGCGCAGAATCTCATGAACACCTTCAACGGCACGCTTTGGACCGAGTTGCAGAACTCCGGCCAGTTGAAGATGATTCCGAAGACCACCTACCCGCTTACTGTTCCGCAGCAGCCTGGCGACTTCCGGCCGCCTGTGAATGGCAGGAGCGCGGGGCCGTGGCTTTCGGATTGGTCCGGGCCTCCTGTCAACACCAACTACCTTGCCTTCGGATATACGGCCACGCAGAATGGCCAACTGGTGCTCTATGGCTGGCTCTACGACGTCCAGCAGGCCAATGTCACTTCGGCGCAATTGCTGGCGAAGGTTTATGTGGGGTCGCCGGATGAAACTGGCGCGAAGAAAGTGGCGCAGCAGTTCGCCGCGGACATCCTGAAACTGTTTGGCGCGGGAAGTCTGATGGGCACCAGGATCTACTTCGTGTCCGACCGTACCGGCCACAAAGAAATCTGGTCCATGAATTATGATGGGTCCGACCAGAAGCAGTTCACAAACTACCGCAGCATCACTACGTTCCCGGTGGCTTCCTCGGATGGAACCAAAATCGCATTTACCACTTATCCCATGCGAGCCGCTTCGCCGGGGCATCCCGCTACCGAAGGCCAGCCCAAGATCTACCTACACTCGCTGGAAACCGGACGCAAGTTGGTCTACTTGAATCAGGACGCATCCATGACCGCCGCGTCCGATTTCATGCCGGACAACCAGCACCTGCTAATTTATTCCACTGCGTCCACTGGGATTTCCCAGATTTTCATTACCGACATGGACGGCGGGGGCTTTCACCGTATAACCAACACGAGGTCGCTCGAAGTAGAAGCCAAGGCCAATCCGAAGACCGGCGCAGACATTGTGTTCCTGTCGGGGCGCGGAGGTACACCTCAAATATATAGAATGAATATAGATGGGACGGACGTTGCCCGCCTGACTACGGGGGAAGGCGACTGCGCCAATCCATCTTGGAACCCGGACGGCCAGCACATTGCTTTTTCGTGGACGCGCGGGTTCGAGCCGGGAAATTTCAACATTTTTATAATGGATGTAGCTAGCCAAGAGCTTATACAAC
>Ga0206832_10089_pt1 | contig 24094 bp, 20 predicted proteins | sample Alteio_BWOrgCont_74_FD_152896 | JGI IMG/M metagenome (GOLD analysis project Ga0206832, IMG submission 152896) | Enriched cells from forest soil in Barre Woods Harvard Forest LTER site, Petersham, Massachusetts, United States -... | ecosystem: Environmental > Terrestrial > Soil > Temperate forest >... | reverse complement strand
CATAACATATTACAAAAAAATGCAAAAACTTCCGAAAAACTTCCGGTAATCTAAAATTTGAGTTGAGAATTGAGAATTGAAATGGGAAACTAAGGCAATTTGGCACAAAAGCTAAAAAGGTTACAGCAAATGGAATTGTGGTCCGACTTCTGTCATCATGACGAGGTTTCGAGTTGTGATTCGAAATAGCATTGGCTTTGTCCTCAGCCAACTTTGGAGGATGTCAAATTAAATTAGTTTAAATTATAATGTGTTAATAGACTCAGCCAATTAAAAATCAATTAGTTAGAAAAACAGACTTTTTTGGAAAATGGCTTTGTTTTTTGGTTTGCAGGTGTTGCATAATCTTCTATTTTTGCGGCGCAATTTTAAGAGATGGCCAACCTAAAAGAAGTAAGAATACGAATAGCATCGGTTAACACGACGCAACAGATAACCAAGGCAATGAAGCTGGTAGCTGCTTCGAAGCTAAAGCGTGCGCAGGACAGGATTTTGCAGATGCGCCCATATTCGGAGAAGCTGAACGAGATACTAAGCAATATAATGGATAACCTGGAGGGGGGAACCAGCCTGAGTTTTAATAAGAAACGCCCGGTAAAAAATGTACTTATTGTTTTGATTACCAGCGACAAGGGACTTGCCGGCGGATTTAACTCGAATTTGATTAAAACCGCAAGAAGGCTTGTTAATGAGACTTATGCCGAACAAAGAAGCAAAGGTGGACTGAGCATGTTGTTTGTAGGGAAGAAAGGTTACGATTTCTTTAAAAAAGAGAAGGACATTAACCTGAATGCGGACAACGTTAGCCTGATGCACAATATTTCGTTTGAGAAATCGCAGAAGGTATCGGAGTTTTTGATGAGCAGTTTTGCTGCGGAGAAATATGATGTGATTGAAGTGGTATATGCCAAATTTGTAAACGCCGCGACCCAAAAATTTATGGTTGAGCGCTTTTTACCTGTTGAGGCAAGTGCTGAAAAGAAGAAGAGCAAGGCTAAGGCCGATTATATATTTGAACCAGAAAAGGAGCAATTGCTTGAGGAGTTAGTACCGAAAATTTTGAACACGCAATTATTTAAAGCATTGCTGGATACTAACGCGTCGGAGCACGGAGCACGGATGGTAGCGATGGATAGTGCAACTAACAACGCACAAGAATTGATACGCCAACTGAAGATTCAATACAACCGTGAACGCCAGGCGGCCATTACCAAGGAAATTCTTGAAATAGTTGGTGGTGCAGCAGCTTTAGAGGAGAAATAAGTAACTTAGACTGAAGAAGCCAGACCTTTGAATCAAGACCTTTGGGGTAGCAAAAAAGCCCTTACATTATCATCAAGCATGGAAAACCTTCATCAACATATTGAAGCACTTGTGTTCAGTTCAGAAATGGCTGTTACACCGGGTGATTTGGTGCAGGCTATGAATAAGGCTTTTCCGGCGAGCCCGCTTGATGAGCAGGTTGTTGAGCAAATACTGAAAGATTTAGAACAAAAATTTAAGAGCGATATTTTTGCTTTTGAACTGCGTGTAATTGGTGGCGGTTACCAATTTTTTACCAAAGCGGCTTACCATACAACGGTGGCAGCATTTATTGGACAGAAGGAAAAAAGAAGGCTTTCGACCGCGGCGCTTGAGACGCTTTCGATTATTGCGTACCGCGGGCCGATTACGAAAAGTGAGTGTGAGAAGATAAGAGGGGTAAACTGCGATTACTCGGTTGAAAAATTATTGGAGAAGGAATTGATTGAAGTGGCAGGACGGATGGAAAACATGCCGGGCAAACCTGTGTTGTATAAAGTGACCCAAATTTTTCTTGATTACTTTGGAATTAACTCTACTAAGGAGTTGCCTAAGTTGAAAGACGTAATACCTGTTTACGATGAGAATGTGGTTGGTGAAGTGCCGGAAGTTGTTTCGGACAGGCCTGCTGATACTACGGAGCCACAGCCGTAGTGCAATTAAATGCGTTTCGCACGGAGGGAAATACAGAGTTAACAGCCGAGAAATACACAGGGATAAGCAGGAAAGGCTATTTAAATTCAGATATAAATTTATTATAATTTGTTACAACATCATCAGGAGTGATGGTTGCGTTGTTGAGTGTGCCCACCGGTAGGGTTTCCGCGAGTGAAAATGAATCGGGCAGGCCGCCTTTTTCGAGTAGGGGCAGATTGCGGATTAAGGTTTCGCCGGTGATGGGGTATAATTCGGCTTGTTGAGCGGTGGGGCTTTTGTGGAAGTAATATGTAGGTGCGCGTTTTTCGACAAAGTTGGCAATTACTACTACCCGGTTATCGTTAGTGGTGTTGCCGTATGAGCCGTGGAAGAGAGCGTTTTGGTAAAGCAGTATTTCGCCGGGGGCAACTCGTAAATCAGTGACGATGGGTTTGAACTTATCGTTAAAGGGGATGCGTGGGATATCGAAGCTGCCGGAGCGGCAATTGTTGAAGAACCGGTGACTGTAAGGAACAACAAACATACCGCCGTTAGCGGGGTAAGTGGGCTGTAATGGAATCCAGATTTGATAGCTTTTGTATTGGGATTCGTCTACAATGTTCCAGTCCTGGTGCAGGGCGAATTCGTGGTTTGCGTTGGCGGCCTTTATCATGAAGTGACCGGTGAAATACCTGTAATCGGGAAAGACCTCTAACAATTTTTGGCTAACGATGCTTTGTATTTGATTGCTTACCTGCAAGCTTTGTTCGATTGGATTTGAGTTGTGGGTGGCATAGAGATTCTTTACTAACCTGCTGCCAAAGTTGTTTTGATAAAGGTTTTGTAGCTGCTGAATTTCCTCATCGTCGAACACGGATAGCGTGCAGAAGCCGAACTTATCTAATGTTTGTAGCGAAGATTGATAATCGGTTTGGGTTGTCATGGTATGATATTCTACTGCACTGAATCTTTCACTTTAAAAACATTCATTATTCTTTTGAAATAACCACCGGATGCCGGTTGTGGTTTTCCAACTCTTTTCAGGAACTCCTCTTTAGTAATTTGAGGGTAATCATAAGCAATGAATTCGCTAAATGTTCTTTTGTCGGGTCTGCCATCTTTGGGCATGGTTACGAAGGATTCAAGATCCAGAACATATTTTTCGATATTATCATTCGGCGCGCCTTTCGGTTGAAAATAGAGAAGCCAATCGGCGGGTTTGTTGCATACCATAAGTGTGCAAGCCAGCCTTATTTTATCGGTCAGGTTATCGGTTGCACCGTGTATGGTTGCATTGTTGAAGATGACAGCCTCGCCTTTTTTTAAAGGAACCTGAGTTGCATTTTCCGCCAGGTAATTGCTGAAGCTTTGATAGTAACTTGGATAACCGGGTGTAACCCGAAGCGATGTGATAGCACGGTTAGAGCCGTTAACGAAATACATGTTGCCGTTATTGGAATTCATATCATGCATGGCCACCCATATGTTGGCGCTGCAATATTTAGATTCATCAACAAAGGTGGGGTCCTGATGGGTGCCGGTACCGGAACCGGTGCCGGGTTCTTTAATATGGAAGCTGCCTACTAAGGGTTTGTAGTCAATAAGGAGCTTGTCTAATTCAGGTAGGAATATCTCTTTGATGCGGGAGTCTACTTTGTAAATTAACGTGGGGTCCTGCGTATCTGTAGTGGTATGATGCAGGCCTTTGACGAGTGCATGTTGAGCGCTGGTTTCATTGAAAAGTAATTGCAGTTGATCTACCTGCCCTATGCTGAGCAAAGATACTTTGACGAAGCCTTCGGTTTCGAAAGCGGACTGAAGGTTAGGGTCTTTAAAAATAGGGCTAACTGTATTCATCTCATTGTATTATTCAACGGCACCTTGCACATAAACCACAGGTGAATGCGTAAATTTAGTCAACTTCTTTTGAAGGTATGGTTTGATATTGGTCAGCCATGATTTTATATTTTGTGGTTGCCTGAAAAATTGCCATGTTTAAAGTCTTAACCCAACGCTTATGAAAACCCGAATACTTACAGGCTTTCTACTCCTTGCTTTCCTGGCTTCGGCCCAAACAAAAGATTACACGCAGTACGCCGACCCTTTTGTTGGCACCGGTGACCACGGCCATACGTTTCCCGGCCCAACAATGCCTTTTGGGATGGTGCAGTTAAGCCCCGATACAAGATTGAAGGGATGGGATGGCTGCAGCGGCTATCACTACTCTGATAAGGTGATTTATGGATTTTCGCATACGCACCTGAGTGGCACGGGGTGTTCGGATTATGGTGATGTGCTGTTAATGCCAACGGTGGGGAAACCTCAATTCAAGAACACACAGTACTCCTCTCCTTTTACCCATGTCAATGAAAAGGCTTCGCCGGGTTATTACTCGGTGTTTTTGGATAAGCCAAAAGTGAAGGCGGAATTGACGGTAACCAAGAGAACCGGTTTGCACAAGTATACTTTTCCGAAGTCAAGTTCATCTAATATTATACTTGACCTTACCCACCGCGATTGGGCAAAGCAAGGGGAGATAAATATTACAGGCAATAACGAAATAAGCGGCATGCGTTTAAGTAAGGCATGGGCCAATAACCAGTATGTATATTTCGTAATCCAGTTTTCGAAGCCGTTTAAACAATCGGGCATAGTTAAAACCAATGTGGCGACCCCTGGGGCGAAGCACGACACCGGTAGTTTTTTAAAGGCGTATGTAACGTTTGAAACAACTGAGGGTGAAGTTATTTATGCCAAGGTGGGCATTTCGGCTGTAAGCGTTGATGGTGCGCGTAAAAATCTGGAGGCAGAACAACCGGGTTGGGATTTTGATAAGTTAGTGAGCGATGCGAAAGCTGAGTGGAACAAGGAGTTGAGCAAGATTGAAATTGAGAGTGGCGACAAATCGGTGATGCGGACTTTTTATTCGGCGCTGTATCATTCGATGACACCACCTAATCTTTACCAGGATGTGGATGGCAAATACCGCGGGCGTGATTTGAAAATTCATGAGACCAAAGATTTTACTTATTACACCGTGTTCTCGTTGTGGGATACCTATCGCGCGGAGCACCCTTTGTTGACTTTGATAGACCGCAAGCGTTCGTTAGATTTTATAAAAACGTTTTTGACGCAATATGAGCAAGGCGGCTTGTTACCGGTTTGGGAGTTATCGAGCTGCGAAACCAATTGCATGATTGCTTACCACTGTGTGCCGGTAATTACAGAAGCTTATATGAAGGGCATTACAGATTTTGATGCGAATAAGGCTTTGGAGGCGATGAAGAAAAGCGCCATGCAGGATAAGGACGGGCTGAGCAGCTACAAAAGCGTTGGCTATGTTAAGATGATGGATTGCAGGGAGAGTGTATCGAGAACGCTTGAGTATGCTTATGATGATTGGTGTATTGCGCAGTTTGCAAAGAAGCTGGGCAAAACAGATGATTACAATTACTTTATTAAGCGTGCACAGAATTATAAGAACCTGTTTGATCCAAGCACCGGTTTTATGAGACCTAAACAAGAGAGCTTTGTTTCGCCTTTTGATCCTTTTGCCGTAACGCATGATTATACAGAAGCAAATGCATGGCAGTATTCGTTTTATGAGCCGCAGGATATGACCGGTGAAATAAAGTTGATGGGCGGAAAGGAAAAAATGGCAAAGATGCTTGACTCGCTGTTTAATGTGCCCTCGAAAATGCACGGGCATGCGCAGAGTGATATATCGGGTATGATTGGGCAATATGCGCATGGTAATGAGCCGAGCCACCACCTGGTGTATGAATATGACTATGTAGGCCAACCATGGAAAGCGCAGTTTATGGTGCGTAGGGTGATGAACGAGTTATACCATGATGCACCGGCGGGTTTATCGGGCAACGAGGATTGCGGGCAGATGAGTGCGTGGTATATTTTGAGTGCTTTGGGCTTTTATGAAGTGTGTCCGGGGTCGGATCATTATGATATTGGGTCACCGGTGGTTGACAAAGCGGTTATTCATTTTGAGAATGGGAAGAGTTTTACGATTAAGGCGAATAATAACGCGAAGGGGAACGTGTATATTAATTCAGCTAAACTTAACGGTTCGAACTACACTAAATCGTACTTTAATTATACGGACATTGCGAATGGGGGAGAGCTTGAACTAAATATGAGCGCTGAGCCTAATAAAAGTTGGGGATCTTCAGATGGGGATGTGCCGGTGACGAAGATTGAATAATAATGTGACAATGTGATAATTAGCCAATGTGACAATTGAATACAAATTATGAGGCAGGATAAGGTTGAGGATAACGTTATACTAAAATTGTCTTTTGAGTTTGCGTTGGAGGTTATTACTTACGCGGAATTGCTTGACACCAATCGAAAATATGTCGTTGCAAAGCAACTATTGAAATCAGGGACTTCAATTGGCGCAAATGTTAGAGAGGCGCAAAACTCGGAAAGCAAAGCGGACTTTATTCACAAATTCAAAATAGCAGCGAAAGAGGCAGATGAAACGCAATACTGGCTTCAACTTTGCAAGTTTTCAAAAACGTATCCAGATTGTGAAAATCTAATAAGGCGAGTTGAGGAATTAAATAGAATCATAACCAAAATAATTTCAACTTCAAAAAACACAATAGTAAAGTGATAATTAAATATATAAAACACTAGGCAAAATTGTCACATTGGCTAATTATCACATTGTCACATTAAATAGTATTCATGACTAAAAAATTCCCTTTCGCAGTAGTAACCACTTTGTTTTTTATATGGGGGTTTGTTACGTGCATGAATGACATACTGATTCCTTATTTAAAGGGGGTATTTAAGTTGGGTTATGCGGAGGCGATGTTGGTGCAGACTGCATTTTTTATAGCGTATTTTATTGGTTCGCTGACTTACTTTTTCATTTCAGCATCGAGCGGTGACCCGATTAATAAAATTGGATATAAGAATGGGATGGTTATTGGGCTAGTAACGGCTGCAACGGGTTTAGCACTTTTTTATCCGGCTGCACAGTTTCATTTATATGGCTTTTTTCTGACTGCTCTATTCGTGCTGGGGCTTGGTTTTACCATTTTGCAGATTGCTGCTAACCCTTACGTTGCGATTTTGGGGCCGCCGGAAACTGCTTCGGGGAGATTGAACCTTGCACAAGGTTTTAATTCGCTGGGAACAACTATTGCACCGGTGATAGGTAGCTATCTTATTTTTGAAGTTTTTGCAAAAGGGGCGACCGGTGCAGATGCCGTTAAGGTGCCTTACCTGATTTTTGCGGGCATTACTTTGCTGGTGGCTATCATTATTGGGTTTATAAAATTGCCAGCATTTACTAATACTGAAAAGGTTGAGCACTCTGCGGGCGCATTGCAATTTCCGCAGCTATCGCTGGGCGTGATTGCTATATTTATGTATGTGGGTGGTGAGGTAGCTGTTGGCAGCATGATGACTAATTTTGTTGGCTTGCCAGAAATTGCCAATCTGATACCGGCGCGGGCGTCGGTATTTGTAGCGCTTTATTGGGGTGGAGCAATGATTGGCAGATTTACCGGCGCGGCTGCGTTGAGCGATTTGAGTAAGGGCATTAAAGTGTTGCTGGCCTTTTTGATACCGGCTTTAGTGTTTCCTTTTTTGATTTACATTTTTTACATAAAGGGATTTGAGGTGAGTGAGGTGCTGCCTTATATCCCATTCTTATTTGTGCTGGCGATAGGGTTTATGGTTGCTCAGTATAACCCCGCTAAAACGCTGATTCTATTTTCGCTCATCAATATTTTGCTGTTGCTGATAGTATTGAATACATCGGGGAAGGTGGCTTTGTTTTCGGTGGTGGCAATGGGTTTGTTTAACTCTATTATGTGGAGCAATATATTTACGCTGGCTATTGATAAGTTGGGGAAGTATACAAGCCAAGGCTCCTCGCTTTTGGTGATGGGAATTTTGGGGGCAGCTGTTGTGCCGTGGTTGCAGGGTTTTGTAGCGGATCATATTGGGGTGCATCATTCATATATAGTGCCAATATTTTGTTTTACTTATTTGGTGTTTTATGGGTGGCGGGTTTGGAAGTTGGAGGCTAACACCACGTTGTAATGTAATTCCAAAACTTCGTTTCGCACGGAGGCACGGAGTTTAACAGCCGAGAAATTACACAAAAACAAAAGGCCCCCGTTTTCACGAAGGCCTTTGTAAATATTTCAACTATAGATTAAATCCTAGTGAGCGAAAGTTAAAGCTACATCAGCAGCGATGCCTTGTAATTGTTTTTCAACTTCGGCAGTCATTGGTTGGCTGAGGCCTTTCAATAAATCAGGGAAACGGGTTTCTAACTGAGTAATGAAATCCTTTTCGAAATCGCGCATTCTGTTAACCGGTACTTTAGATGCTAAGTTCTTGGTTCCTACATACAGAATAGCAATTTGCTTGTTTACGGTAAATGGAGTGAACTGAGGTTGCTTAAGGATTTCAACGTTACGTGCACCTTTATCCAACACGGCTTTAGTAGCTGCATCCAAATCAGAACCGAATTTAGAGAAGGCTTCCAACTCGCGGTATTGAGCCTGATCAAGTTTCAATGTTCCGGCCACTTTCTTCATCGCTTTAATCTGAGCGTTACCACCCACACGTGATACCGAAATACCTACGTTGATAGCAGGACGGATACCGGCGTTGAATAAGTTAGACTCCAGGAATATCTGACCGTCGGTAATAGAGATTACGTTGGTTGGGATATACGCTGATACGTCACCGGCTTGTGTTTCGATAATAGGCAAAGCGGTTAATGAACCACCACCTTTTACCAGGTGACGGATAGAATCAGGAATGTCATTCATTTGAGAAGCAACTTCCTGGTTGGCGTTGATTTTAGCAGCTCTTTCAAGCAACCTACTGTGCAAGTAGAATACATCGCCAGGGTAAGCCTCACGTCCCGGAGGGCGTTTTAATAACAGGGAAACTTCGCGGTAAGCAACAGCTTGTTTCGACAAGTCATCATACACAATCAAAGCCGGGCGGCCGGTATCGCGGAAGAACTCGCCAATAGCAGCACCTGCAAACGGAGCGTAGAATTGAAGAGGAGCCGGATCGGCAGCAGAAGCACAAACAACTACGGTGTAAGCCATAGCGCCGTTATCTTCTAATGTTTTTTGGATACGGGCAACGGTAGATGATTTTTGTCCGCAGGCAACATAAATACAGTAAACCGGTTCGCCTTTATCGTAAAATTCTTTTTGGTTAAGGATAGTATCAATAGCAACGGCAGTTTTACCTACCTGGCGGTCGCCAATGATCAACTCGCGCTGACCACGGCCAATCGGAATCATCGCATCGATAGCTTTGATACCAGTTTGCAGTGGCTCGTTAACCGGTTGACGATAGATAACACCCGGAGCTTTTCTTTCCAAAGGCATATCATATAATTCGCCGGTTATTGGTCCTTTGCCATCGATAGGTTCGCCTAGTGTATTTACTACGCGGCCAACGAGGCCTTCGCCTACTTTTAATGAACCGATAACGCCTGTTCTTTTTACAGTGTCGCCTTCTTTAATTTTTTCGGAAGGGCCCATCAATACCACACCTACGTTGTCTTCTTCCAGGTTCAAAACGATTGCTTTGATACCATTTTGGAATTGAACCAACTCGCCGGCGCGGGCATTGGTTAAACCGTAAACGCGGGCGATACCATCACCCACTTGTAATACGGTGCCTACTTCTTCTAATTCAGCGGCTCCTTTAAAGCCTGATAGCTGCTCGCGCAGTATCGCTGAAATTTCATCTGGTTTTACTTCTACCATATTTATTGATGTTTGAATTATTTATGAATACTTTTTAACGAATGAGTCGTCTTCAATAACACTCTTTAATGTCTCCAATCTACGGCTCACACTACTATCAATCATTTTATCGCCCCACGAAAGAACAAAGCCACCAATAATATTGGCGTCAACTTCTTCGGTTAATTCAACTTCGCCCAGCTTTTCGTTCTTTTTCAATGTATCGATAATACCTTTCACTATGTTTTCATCCAGTTTAATAGCAGCGCTTAATTTAACCGGTGTTATATTTTTCATCTCGTTGTATTGCAAAATAAACGAGCGTGTAATTTCGTTGAGATAAGCTTCGCGGCCTTTTTTAATAACGAGGGTCATGAACTGATAAAGGATTGCGTCAATCTTTCCTTCAAAAAGCTGTTTAACCACATTCAACTTTTTATCGGCCGGTATGATAGGGCTTTTAAACATTAATTTCAGGTCGCGGTTTTGTTCGAAAATTCCGTTCACATCCTTAATGTCTTTATATACTTCTTCCAACTTGCCTTTTTCGTTTACAAGTTGAATAAGAGATTTTGCGTACCGTGTTGCTAAACTAAATGCACTCATTTTATGATTTCTGATTTACGATTTCTGATTTCTGATTTACGGCAAACGCAAATCAGAAAGCGTATACCGTTCTTAGTTCAAATTAGATTCCTTAGCCAGTTTGTTTACATATTCCAATTGCTCGGCGTTACCTTTCAGGTCTTTGCGAATTACTTTCTCCGCAATATCAAGAGCCAATAAACCAACTGAGTTTTTCACCTCTGTAATTGCGGCCTTTTTCTGAATTTCGATTTCGCGGAAAGCCGTTTGGATTTTCTGCTCAACTTCTACCTGTGCCCTGTTCAGCATTTCAGTCTTTACTTTTTCAGCAGCCTCTTTAGCGTCGTGCAGGATTTTGTTCCTCTCTTCTTTGGCCTGGTTCAATAACTCTTCGTTTTTAGCAGTTAGTTGTGCCATTTCGTTACGTGCCTGAGTTGCCTGATTCAGAGAGTCTTCAATAGTTTTTTCGCGCTCGGTTAAGGTCGCCAAAATAGGTTTCCAGGCAAATTTGGCGAGGATGAAGAACAGCGCACCAAAAGTTACTACCATCCAGAAAACTAAGCCTATCGCGGGTTTTACGAGTTCCATATATTTTGATATTTCTTTTTCTTCTTAATTCTTAATCAACCATCTCAAAGTAAAAAATCGGGCAACGCAGCCAACCGCTTTTGTTGCCCGAAGGTTTTTTGCTACTAGCCTTTGAATACAACCAGTAGACCCACAACCATTGCAAAGAAGGCGGCACCTTCAACAAGCGCTGCGGTAAGAATCATGTTGGCACGAATGTCGTTCATGGCTTCAGGCTGACGAGCGATAGCTTCAACAGCACCTTTACCAATTTGACCGATACCAACACCTGCTCCAAGTGCAGCCATTCCTGCGCCTAAAGCTGCAATACCGTAACCTATTCCAAGGCCGTCTGCTGCTAATAATACTGTGTTAAGCATGATGTTTGATTTTTAAAAGTGAATAAATAACAGAGTTTAAACAATTGATTCGTCATGATGATGCGGCTCTTCCAAGGCTGCACCAAAGTAAATGGCCGATAAAAGCGTAAATACGTACGCCTGTATTAAAGCCACCAGTAATTCCAACAAGCCCATAAATACATTAAATGCCACGGCAAAAATACCGACTCCCAAACCAAGCCCTTTATTCATTTCACCGAAAATAAAAATCAAGCAGAAAAACGAAAGTGCAATAATGTGACCTGCAGTTATGTTGGCAAACAATCGTATCATTAATACAAAGGGGCGAAGAAATACACCCATGATTTCGATTGGCGTAAGGATAATAAGCACGGGCTTTGGAACGCCCGGCATAGCAAATACGTGATGCCAGTAATTTTTGTTAGCGTTGATGGTGGTAATAATGAAAGTCATAACCGCCAGTGTGGCTGTTACCGCAATGTTTCCTGTAAGGTTAGCACCACCGGGCAGCAAAGGAATCATACCTAATAAATTACCGAACCAGATAAAGAAGAATATGGTAAGCAGGTAAGGCATGAACCTCTCGTACTTTGGGCCAATAGATTGTTTGGCAATATCATCGCGGATAAATATGATGATAGGTTCGAAAAATGATTGAAGCCCTTTAGGTGCTTTATTTGGATTGCTTTTATATGAACCGGCAACCGAAAGAAAAATGAACAGCAATAATGCAGCGCTAAAAAAAAGTGAGGCCACGTTTTTAGAAATAGAGAAATCCCAAATTTTGGCAGTTGCAGCTTCGTCAATTGTATTGTTGGCACCAACTACTTCTACCTGGTTCTTTTCATTCAGCTTATAAGTATAGTTGCCGGCGTAAGTAGCCTCGCCGTGTTTAAAATTGCTTGATGAGAAGAACTCTAAACCCTTATCTGTATACAAAATAACCGGCAAAGGAAGTGCGATAGTATTTTCGCCCTCGCCAGTAACATGCCATTCGTGAGAATCGCCGATGTGCTCAAGTATTAGTTTGCCGGCATCAAATTTGTCGGATGCTACCGAGTCGGCAGGATTAGCAGAAGCAGTAAAAACGGCAAAAACAGCTAAAAAAATGGCGGTAAAAGCGTATTTGAGGTTCATTTTTATGGCAGTAGTCATTTCTTATCTTTTCAAAAGCGGCGCAAACATAAAATAATCTTAGGTTTAGGAAAAGGATTAGCTGAAAAAGTGTCTACCAATTTTCCACTTTTTTTGAAACTAAGGGGATTTGGCTTCTGCCAAACACCGCTTTGTCTTATTAAACAACTTTCAGGTTACCCTGCGTTATTTTCGGATATCCCTATATAACATGGTCACTTCCAGTATATTGAAGGCGAGGTAGTAGAAAAGGAAGTGTAAAGCAAGAGCTTGCTTATTATCGGAGGAAAAAAACATGAAAAGTACCAGCACCATCAAATAAAAAAGGAACTTAAGTGTGGTAGAAACCATAAACACACGGACAAAAGAGTTTCCGCCGGCAGCTTTGGAGTTTAAAAGCAAGAAATGCACAACAGTTACCGTGGTGGCAAAAATGCCTAACAGCCAAAATCCGTTGTGTAAATGCATTTTTTCGGGCGATTGGTTATTCCATATCAATTGTAATAGTGCACAAATTAGGGTAAGGACAAAAACCGAGGCCAAAAATTTGGTAGTTGCTGATTTCATGTTGGGGTTTAAAAAATGTCCTAAAGACACAACGGGGCAAAAATAAAATCTAATAACGGGGATAAAAGAAATGAGGGTAATAAGTTTTTAAACCATACTTTTGGTTGTATTACTTAAATATAAAATGTGCGTATGAAAAGAAGTGTACTATTACTAACTATAATCGGCATCCTTTTTAGCCTGGCGAGTAATGCCCAGTTTTACACCGGTTTAAACACCAGTGGCTTTGGTGGCGTTACAAACGTGAACTTTAATCCTGCCATTGCAGACAACCCCTTTATAGTTGACATTAACTTAATTAGCCTTGGGTTAAATATCAATAACAATTACGTAGGCATTGACCGGCGGTTGATAACAAATCCGAGCCTGGCGTCAAGCAGTTCTAACTTCCAACAGGATTTCCTTTTGGAGCGTGTGAATGGAAGGGACAAGAACGTATATATTGGTACACAGATACAAGGGCCTTTATCATTTATGTTTTCGTTTGGCAAGGGCAAAAACAAGAACAAAAATGCGATTGCAATCACCTATCATGCCAACGCAGTTTTTGAATTAAACAACCTGAGTGAAACCCTGGTCCGTTCAGCTTATTACGGGCAAGGATATAAAGCAGATTCGGTAACCGGCTTTTTAGGGAAGCAGCTTAGTAATTCCAACCTGGCCATGAAAACCTTGCAATGGATGGATTACGGCATTACGTATTCGCGCGTTATTTATGACAAGGGTGACCATTTTATAAAACTGGGTGGAACCCTTAAAATAATAAATGGAATTGGCGGTGGATATCTGTATGGTAACAACCTTAATTATAAGTGGCCCAATTACGATTCGATTTCGATAACCAATGCGAGCGTTAAATACGCCTTGTCTGGTAGTGTATCGCAAACAGCACAGCAACTTACCAATGGCAATTTTAATGCAGGGACTTTTTTGAAAAATGCTATGACGTTTACTTATGCCAAACCGTCGGCAGCGGTCGATATTGGTTTTGTGTATGAATGGCGGCCCGATAAGGATAAATATAAATACCAAATGGATTGCGAGGACCAATGGCGCCATGACAAGTTAAAGTATAAGCTTGCTGTTGGGTTTTCGATAATAGATTTTGGTGCCGTGAAATTTAGCCAGGATGTAAACACCGGTAATTTTTATGCCAATATTCAAAACTGGGATGTTAAGCACCTTCAATTCCCGAATGGATTGCAGAGCTTTAATGATACCCTTAAAGCACGTTTTGGATATACCACTTCGAGCACCGCATTTACCATGTGGTTGCCAACGCGGTTTAACGCTTATATTGATTACAACATTGCATATGGCTTTGGGCTTAACCTTGCGGGCGTTATTTCGCCAAATATGGCACCTAGCCGCAACCAGGTAACACAGGTATCGACATTTACCCTTACACCTAAGTATGATCATGCATATTTTGGATTATACCTGCCGCTTTCTTATGACCTAAATGGCAATTTCAATTTCGGGGCTACCTTAAGAGCGGGCCCTTTGTTTGTGGGAACGCAAGATGTGCTAGCGTTTTTTGCCAAAAAGCATGTTTACAACGAGGAGATTCATATGGGTATAAAAATCACTATCCCATATCATAAAATGCGTGATAGAGATAAGGACGGGGTTTCGAACAAAAAGGATAAATGCCCCAGAGACCCTGGCCCGTGCATTTCTCATGGTTGCCCTGACAGGGATAGCGATGGTGTGTTGGATAAAGATGACTGGTGCCCGGATGTGCCCGGACCGGTGGAATTGCATGGATGCCCTGACACTGACGGCGATGGTATTATTGATATACAGGATTCGTGTCCGTTTGAAAAAGGATTGGCCATTAACCATGGTTGCCCTGACCGCGACAGCGACGGCATAATAGACAAGTATGATGATTGCCCTGACCAGCCGGGCCTTGCCCAGTTTAATGGCTGCCCTGATCGTGATAGCGACGGCATTCCCGATAAGCTTGACTTATGCCCAGACCTGGCGGGCCCTAAAGAGCACCATGGCTGCCCTGATACTGATAAAGACGGTGTGTTTGATGATGAAGACCAATGCGTGCTAACACCGGGACCGGTTGAAAACCACGGTTGCCCATGGCCAGATAGAGACGGTGACGGAATACCTGATAAGGATGATGAGTGCCCGGATGTATTTGGGGTACCAGAAAACCACGGCTGTCCTAAGTTAGAGAAGAAAGAAATTGAAACCGTTAAATACGCTTTCGAAAACCTGGAGTTTGCAACGGGCAAGGATGAGATTAAATCCAAATCGTTCTTCTCGCTTAATGCTTTGGCAGATCTGTTGAAGAAAAAGGCGAATTATGGATTAAGGATTGAAGGCCATACTGATAACGTAGGTAAGGACGAATCGAACCTAATCTTATCGCAAAAGCGGGCCACGGCAGTTAAAAACTACCTGATTAAGCGCGGTGTTGATGGCTCGAAACTTGAGGACTTTGGTTACGGTGCCAGCAAGCCAATTGCCGATAACGGTACAGCCGAAGGAAGACAGAAAAACAGAAGAGTTGAAATGAAGATTACCTTCAAGTAAACGCTCCTACCGGTTCTAAATAAAAGCGAGAGGCGATTCATAATGAATCGCCTCTCACTTTTTTACGCTTTAGGTAAACCTATATCGCCATCAGTTTTTCAAGTTCGTGGTATTCGATGTTGAAGAGAGCCTTTAAACTCTTTATTTTTTCAAGCGCGCTTGTTTTAGCCGCCGGGCTTGCTTCGCCTTTTACTCCTACTATCAGTATATTTTTGGGCGTATGCTCGGTCGAAATAAATTCAAAAACTTTGGTTTTATATCCAAATGCCTCAAGCACCAAGGCCCGTATCGTATCCGTCAAAATCTCGGCCTGTCTTTCCTCCAGGATACCGTATTTGGTGATTGCCTTTAAGTCGTTAACCGGATTTATAAGCTTACGAATTTGTTTATGGCAACAGGGAGCACAGATAATTACTTTGGCGTTGGCAGTAATACCGCGATAGATTGCCTGGTCAGTTGCTGTGTCGCAGGCGTGTAATGCAATCAGCATATCGAGTGCAGGAAGCTGAGCAGTATCAATTGAACCTGTTACAAAATGCAGTTGCCCGAAGCCGGCTTTAATGGCAATCTCGTTACATTTTTCAACCAACTCTTTGCGCACCTCAACGCCGGTTACATGTGGCTTTAAATTAAGTGTGTTTGTAAGGTAATCGTACAGGGCAAAAGTTAAATACCCTTTACCGGCACCCATATCAACAATGTTGAAATCAGGGGAAAGGGAAGCTGAGTTTACAATGCTTTCAACTATCTCAACGTACTTATTAATCTGTTTAAATTTATCCTGTTTGTCGCCTTTAACATGGCCATCGGCGGTTGTTATGCCCAACTCGCGCAGGTAGATGTTGCCTTCAGGCATCACATAACGTTTCCTGGTTTTGTCGTGTTCAACTACCGGGGCCTTTTGGGTGGCGGTAGTTTTTTGCGTCAATATGGTCTTGCCATTTTTTGTGAGGGTTAAATGAAGGTCGATACCGGTGATAAATAAATCGGCTTTATAAAAACCTTTATCCAGCATGTCTTTTAACAAGGTGACACCTTGCTGTACCTCGTAGTTTTTAGTAATGTCTTTGGTAGGATGCCGGTAAACGAACGACAGCATATAAACCGATTTAAGCATAACCGGTTTTACAAAAACGTTTTTGAGGTTATTGCTTTTATCGCGCCGGTCGCTAAGGGTTAGCTTAATAAACTGCTGGGCCGTAATACTATCGTTTAATTGTTTGAAAAGAGTTTCAATATCATTTTGGGACATGCACAAAGGATTTAACAGCGGGAAACAAAAGCCAAAAGTATCTTTTCTGCAGGGATAAAGCGAAATGGCGCAAAAGTTGCCTTAAGCCCAGGGCACGTTAATTGACTTTCGCTTTAAAATAAAAAGGTAACCTGCAATGGCCGGAATAACCAGGTTAATGAGCCATACAATCATTACGGCGCTTAAAATGGCAACATTGTTACTTGTAAAACCATTAAACACATATAGGGCGCTTGCGCCACGGTAACTAAAATCAAGCAATGGCATAAGGGGCGAAAAGGTTTGCACCAAAAGATACACCACGCTGTGTGTAAATAAAGTCACCATATCGGCACCAATGCCAAAAAACCTCAGCAGCAAAACATATTGAAATGTATAAACGGCAAATCTTAAGAACGAAAGAAGCAACACCCATATCTGCGTATCAAAACCGGGTAAATCGTTTTGGTCTATAATCAGCCCGTATTTTTGAAGAAATGGCCGCGATGAAAAGAACCGGTTCAATATATCAAAGCGCAAAAATGCAAAGAGATAAACTGCTGCGCTGCCAATTACTATTTCGGTTATGAAGGGATCGCTACGCCAAATAAATACAAACGGAATACCGACAATAAGCGATGCCGCGGTTTGCGCCATGCCACCTATGGAACTCAAATAAAAAACCCTGGATTTGTTATCGTCATTCAAAAACAATACGCGGCCAATAAACTCTCCGCTTCGGCCGGGGGTTACAAAACCAACAGTTATGCCAGCCACAATAGACTTGAGCAGTGCTGAAAACGGCACTTGTGAGCGAAGAAGCTTTTTCCATTTTAAGGTTTCAAGGCCCCAGTTAACTGGCATCAACAAAACAGCAAGCACAAACAGATAGAACCGGTCGCCCCTAAGGTGTTGGAGGAAAAAAGTGAACTGTGCGTTAAAGTCGTTCTTAAAAAAAAGCTGGCTAATTATAAACCAGCTCATTAATAAAAAGAGCAGCACTTTTAAAGCAAGAAGGATATTGCGATTAGCGTTCATTACCACAATTATATTAAAATGCTACCCAATAAAATTAACCACTTCCCTGATAAAGTGATGGCGCCAAAATAGATGACAGATTGGAGTACAATTTCAATTAAATATTATCTAACTTCGGAGTAATAATTTTTCTATGTTTAAACGGGTGTGCTTTTTATTAACCATCGCCTTAGCGGTTGTGCCCTCTTGCAAAAAAGAGCACGGCAATACGTGCCAGGGACCCACATTAATAAGCCCGGTAAACAATAGTAGCACAGGGATAAGGCCAACATTTAGCTGGACCAACTGTAATGCCAATCAGGGAGGCACTGTTTACATCATGGAACTATCAAATAATCTGCAGAACTATGTTCTGGTCGATAGCCAACAAACCACTACCAATCACCTGACCTTAGACTCTACTCTGACCTATGGCAACACCTATATGTGGTGGGTAAGAACGGGATCTTTAACTTCCCAAATGGACACGTTTAGCGTTTATCCGGATTCATTGGTCTCGGGCACTTATCAGGTAACCGTCGTCTATCAACAAATTATAGCATCTTCAACTGGCCTACCTCAGGCTTCTGATTCAACACTCGGACATTGCAAAATAACTATACAGGCTTTAGGGCAGGGCACCGTATTACTTATTGACGATTCTGTAGCGCTGATGCAATTCAGTGAGTCGTACGATCCAAGTGTAAATTATAGCAACGGTATAATTTCATATGGCAGTCCATATGGTTCTTATATTCAATTTACGGGTAATTCCATCTCGGCATTCTACGGTTCAAGTAGCCTTGCGGGCCAAACAGGTAATTTTTGGAACGGCAGCAAGGTGCCGTAATTTTGCGTTAAATGCCAAAGCCAAATTTGCGAATTAAAATATTCCTCACAGGTCTTTTTATATTTGACAACCTGTGAGTGAAAAGAACATTATTATTGGGATTGACCCCGGCACCATCGTTTTGGGCTATGGAATTATTGAGGTAGACAAGCAGAAAATAAAGCTGCTAAGCATGGGTGTTATCCACCTTTCGAAATACGAAGACCCGCTTGACAAGCTGAAAATTATCTACGAAAAAATACAGGGCCTTATTGAAAACTATCAGCCCACGGCTTGTGCCATTGAAGCCCCGTTTTTTGGCAAGAACGTTCAAAGCATGCTAAAGTTAGGTAGGGCGCAGGGTGTTGCTATTGCATCTGCTCTTACCAAAAATGTGGCGGTGTTTGAGTACTCTCCCAAAAAAATAAAGCAGTCGGTAACGGGTAATGGTAATTCGTCGAAGGAACAGGTGGCGGCCATGTTGCAACGGCTTTGCCAGTTTGAACTGCAACCCAAATTTTTAGATGCGACTGATGGACTTGCAGCAGCGGTTTGCCACCACTTTCAAAACAAAGTTCCGGCCACTAAAGGAAAAAAGGTATCGGGCTGGAGTGACTTTATTAAACAAAACCCAGCACGGCTTAAATAGACTAAGTGAGTTGAGCCCTTATTGCCGCTGCAATCTGCTCCAATTCTTCCTTTTCAAGTTTTAGCTTGGGGCGGCTAAAGTTAATATCACCCACCTCGTTTAAGGGGATTAGGTGAACATGCGCATGTGGAACCTCCAAACCAATTACGGCAACCCCCACCCGTTCGCAAGGAACCGCCTTTTCTATGGCAAGGGCAACCTTTTTCGCAAACAGGGTTAGGCCAGATAAAATGTCGTCGTCGAGGTTAAAGATATAGTCAACTTCAACCTTAGGCACTACAAGAACGTGACCCTTGGCCAAGGGGAAAATATCTAAAAAGGCAAAGTAGTTATCGTCTTCAGCTATTTTATAGCAGGGTATTTCTCCATTAATGATGCGCGTAAAAATGGATGCCATAAGTAAGGTATTACGCCATAATTTTAAGCACTTCAAATTCCATTTCACCACCCGGTGTTATGGCCTTTACTTTGGCGCCTACTGAGGTGCCAAGCAATACCTTGCCAATTGGGGAGCTTACCGAAAGCTTATTCTCTTTAAGGTTGGCCTCGGCCTCGCTAACCAGGGTAAAGGTCATTTTCTTATTCATCTTAACATTCAAAACTTCGATGGTAGAAAGAATATTGGCCTTTGAAGTATCCATTTGCCTGTCATCCATAATGCGGGCACTGGCCAGTTTGGTTTCCATTTCGGCTATTTTAGCCTCAACATGGCCTTGTTCTTCTTTAGCAGCATGGTACTCGGCATTCTCACTTAAATCACCTTTTTCACGGGCTTCCTGTATAGCCTTTGCCACTTCTTTGCGCTTTGTAAACTTCAAGTATTTCAACTCTTCCTGAAGCTTTTCAAGGCCTTCTTTACTCATATAAAATATGCCTGACATCTTACGTTGATTTTAAATTTTGGAATTATTGGACTGCATTTTCAGGGCTCAGTACCCAAATGCATTTATCGAATTATCAAAAAGGAAAGACGCCCCTGTTTAGAGACGTCTTTATATTTTAGACAACAAATTTAAGAATTACAAGTTAATCCGCAAACCAAAGCTATGGGTACCCTGGTATGGAGATGTTGCCCTGAAAGAGTAATCAATAGCTAAACGAGGGCCGCCATCTTTTTTAAACGGAATATCAACTGTAGCACCTGCAGCCAGGCCGGTGTAAACATCTAAGCGAGTAGCCGGGTCAAACTGGCCCTTTTCAAAACGCCATGCAGCACGCAGCATAAAAATTTCTCTCCAGCCAAACTCAAGGCCTACACCATAGTAATCATATCCAAAGGCATTTGAGGTAAAGTTTGCAAGGGCAGTAAGCCTGTAATCCTGTTTAAACACTTTAGGGCCTACTTCTTTTTTGGCGCCCATCCAAAAATCATAAGCAGCACCTATGTTTAATTGGGTAGGTAATTCAAATGCATTCACATTACTGTGCTCGGCCAAAACGTAAGAAGTGGTTGAAACAATATCTACCGAAGTGGCCAAAGCATCGCCATTAAATTTCATTGGGGTACCTACGTTACGTAAAGAAACTCCAAAGTGAATGTTGTCTTTAGGGCCGGTAACATATTGCAAACCGGCATCGATACATACGCCAAAAGCATTTAAGTTGCCAAGGCCCTCATCAATCAGGCGTACTGTAACACCGCCAGAAATGCTGTTCGAAAATTTACGGGCGTATGAAACACCGATATTTACAAACGCAGGCGAATAGGTGCCTATCCCTCCTTCGGGATTATTAGTAGTTGTTTTTTCAATGCTGCCCAAATTCAAAGCCTGTATACTCAACGCTATCACGTTGTCTTTAAACCCCTGTGCAAAACCAACATGGGCCACACCCACACCTGAACCTTGTAGCCAAAGCGCGTATGACGCTGCTATTTCGGTTTTGGGAGTAAAGGCAATGCCGGCAGGATTTATCCTTTCAGACTCAATACCCATAACGTTGGCTGAATTCATACTCCAAAGTCCGGTAGAACGCCCCCAACCATTCATTAACAATTCGGCTGCACCGGCTTCACCACTTCTATCCGGGTTTCCGGCAAAAGCGGCGCCGCCCATTAAAAACACACAACTAAGCATTACTATAATTCTCTTCATAATGTCTGACTTTATATAATATATTTTAGTAGTTGGTAATATTATCAGGCCTTACAGCTCCAAACCACTTTAAAGTTGTTTGGCCAATGCCCGGTGCATCAATATGGAACAAGTAAACACCACTCGAAATAGGGACCCCTGCGGTGTTGGTTAAATCCCAAGGTACGGATGTAGAAACGTTTACAGCAGTAATAGGCTCGCCGCTACTGGTTTCGACAGTTTGGTTAGTATTTGGGTTAACACCGATAGCCCTTTGCAACACCCGGATAAGTGTTCCATCGAGCGAATAAATACTGATGGTGCAGGTGTTGGGCAGGTTAGTTACATAAACAGTAGCACTGTTAGCTGTTGACTCGTAAGCAGAGTATGCCAGATAAGGGTTAGGCACTACTCTTATAAGGTCAAGCGCAGTTTTAGCCAACGGCCCGTTGTTTTGGGTAGCTCCCAGGCCTTTGGTGCTGAATAAATATACCGGCAGCGAATCGATACCCGGCGATGGTTTTGTTGCCAGCATTCGGGCATAAGGCCTTTGAACACGAAGCCTTACAGTTACCTCGGAAGGCGGAATGTAAGCGGTGCTCGTAACACCGTCTCCTACAAAACTATAAGTTGGAGTAAGGTAAGGGATACAGGTCCACATCAGTGTTCTGTAGAACGGATAAATAGCCGGATTGATAATATTAGTTCCGGTGGTCATATTGTCGTAATTGGCCAACAATACTTTTTGAGCAGCTTTACCGCCATCGTAAGGAGTGTTCATTACGTAAATAAAGTGCTTACCACCAAAGTAAGGTAACTGCGGTACTAACGAACCAGGGAAACTGATTGGGTTGTATAAGTTAGAGGTGGGGTTCCAAAGCATGTCACGTCCGTTTTGGTCACCCATGTTAGAGCTTTCTCCAAAAGAGATATTTAACCTCTGTCCTGTTTCAACGTTAATTGCATAACCCGGGAACCATGAACGGCCGGTATCTTTGGCAGATGGAAGTGAGGCAACCAGATAATCATGAGTAGCGCTATTGTTCCAATCTAATGAAATTGCCCTTCTAATCTGTCCCTTAAATGCACCATCACCAGTGCGTGGCGATGCCCTGTGATAAAGCGAGTCGCCAAGGTTTGTACCTTCATCTTCACCCGTTTCTAATACCACGCACTGAGACCATAATTTGGTGTCAGGCGTTATCACCACATCAACACTGGCCATTTGATCGAGTGTGTTTTGCGGTGGAGGGCAGTTATAACCTACACCATTGTAGTTCTTCCATTTAAAGCCCGGGCCATATACATATGGCGGTGCAGGGCTAACCGCACCCTTGTTGCTATAATTAGGGGTAAGGCAATAAGGCGCCCAGGTGCCACCTAAAATATTGTTGAATACGTTATTCGAATCATCCATTATAAATAATGGCGAGGTATAAGCCGGTGGAGGGGCATTACCGGTATAGCACCAGTTATCGTCGAAAGCATAGGCGGCAGCTTTTGTATTGGCTGAGCTACTGTTAGGATCGTTGCGGCTTGAACCTGAACGAATCCAGTTTGTAACACCGCTACCGGCATTTGCCAAAAAGCTTAACCATTGTTTGGTTGAATCCTGCCATTGAATAGAAGATTGGGTATTGTCAACATTGTAAACATACCGGTTGGGAGCATTGCTAACGCCGGTAATGTACGAGCCCGGAAGAGTATAAACAGAGTTTGGTGTTCCCAATTTAATAGAGAAGCCATAATCAGTATACTCGCTACCACTGTATGAAATAATTTCCTGCTGATAAGGCCTGTCAAGTGTTCTATCCGAATAGATAGTATCGTTATTGGTCATATCTATCAATCTCCAACTGGTTGTAGGGCCTACCTGGTTAGTAATTACGTCTACAAACTGCAATTGAAAATCTGCTTCTTTTAATGCTATTGGGTCGGTAACCTGGAAGCCAATAGGGTCAAATCCCCTTACATATGTAAGGGTATCATAAAATCCAGATGGAGATGCAAGAATATTCTCAATGGTTTGAGGCGTAAGCTGAAGGTTATTACCTCCGTTACCCTGACCCTCAACTCTCTGCACATCTACACCCTGGCCCCAAACCGAATTAACGATGGTACCGGTATTGCGCGGGTCGACGATATGTGGTATGGCAGAATAGATATTAAAGTTACCACGGCCAGGCAAGTATTGGATTTTTTGACCACCGGAATCAGGAAACGCCTGCTGGTACTGCTTGTAGTTGTTATAAGCAAACGCTACGGCAGTATAATAATAGGTAGTATTATTAATCAATTGCGAGGTAGTACCCTGGGCAAAAAGGTCGGTTTTTAAATCGTATGACGAAGTAATGCCTGAGTTATTACCTGTTAACTCTAACGTAGGCACCAACAAACCTAAAACCTGATCAGATACAAAATTTACAATTTGGGTAACTTTATCTTCAATGTCGCACTCGGCAACAACCATTGCTTTTGTATTGTCGCTTAAGTCGCTGGCAGATACTTGCGGGTTTTTAACCTGGTAAAGAACATATCCCTGGAACTTGTAAGTTGAATCTCCATGGCCACTCAAATACTGGTCGACCTGTTGAGCTGTTTTACCATCTACCTGGCTGTAGCTTTCACCAAAGTTGTTTGAGCCTTTCAGGTTTACAAGATTGATAATTAATTCGTTTGACAATTCCCTGATTTGTAAGGTAGGTGCCTGAGGGCCATCCAACAATTTAAAGCAGGTATTAAATAAAGCTTTTGCTTCATCAGCCACGGGACCGATGGTATTTTGAAAACTTGGGCAAGTACCTACTCCATTTCCCGGTGGACGTAACCAAGGCAC
>Ga0206832_10088_pt1 | contig 24207 bp, 22 predicted proteins | sample Alteio_BWOrgCont_74_FD_152896 | JGI IMG/M metagenome (GOLD analysis project Ga0206832, IMG submission 152896) | Enriched cells from forest soil in Barre Woods Harvard Forest LTER site, Petersham, Massachusetts, United States -... | ecosystem: Environmental > Terrestrial > Soil > Temperate forest >... | reverse complement strand
TTATGGTATTTATATGATTATACCCATGATGAAAAGTGGCTTAAGCAAGCCCGGCTATTTACCGCGAAAATCACCAATGAACAATATAATAAAACTACCCACGATCTGGGGTTTATGATCTATTGCAGCTTTGGTAACGGATACCGGCTAACAAAAGATGAAAGTTATAAAAAAGTGATCATACAGGCGGCCCGTTCATTAAGTACACGATTTAATGAAAAGGCGGGTGTTATACGCTCATGGGACCATAATAAGGACAAGTGGAAATACCCGGTAATAATTGATAATATGATGAACCTTGAGTTGCTTTTTAAAGCCACTAAACTTACCGGCGATTCTTCGTTTTATAAAATCGCAGTATCACATGCTAACCAAACCATGATCAACCATTTCAGGCCTGATTACAGCTCGTATCACGTGGTTGATTATGATCCTGAAACGGGCAAAGTAATTCAAAAAACTACGGCCCAGGGTTATAGTGCAGAGTCGGCGTGGGCTAGGGGACAGGCGTGGGGGTTATATGGTTACACCATGTGCTACCGCGAAACAGGCGACAAAAGGTATTTGGTCCAGGCACAAAACATTGCCAGATTTATTTTCAACAACCCAACACTTCCAAAAGACCTTGTTCCGTATTGGGATTATAATGATCCCGCCATCCCAAATACGCCGCGTGATGTATCTGCCGCCGCAATTATGGCTTCTGCTTTATACGAATTGTCAACCTACAGTATTGGTAATGATTATAAAGAAAAAGCGGATGCAATACTTGCCAGTTTAAGCAACCATTATAAAGCACCGCTAAACACTAACGGCGATTTCATATTATTACACAGCACCGGGCATAAACCTGCTAAAAGTGAAATTGATGTACCGCTCACCTATGCAGATTATTACTATCTGGAGGCATTGTTAAGAAGCAGGAAGTTTCTAAAAAGCTGAATAGTAATGATAAGGACTTAATTTTTAACAAAAACTACTGATGAAAAATTTAATAATATTAATGAGCTGCCTGCTTTGTGTGTTTACAAGTGCTTTGGGTAAGGTATACAAAGTTGCCAGCCAGGATGAGTTTAAAAAAGCTGCTAATATGGTTGTGGCAGGTGATGAAATTGTGATAGCCGATGGCAATTACAGTGGCTGGGAACAAGTTGTTAAAATTAATGGAACTGCGGATAAACCTGTTATTATCCGCGCCGAAACACCCGGGAAAGTGATTTTTTCAGGTGATGTAAATAAACCTGTGTTTCAGTTAAATGGTGTTTATACAGAAATTTCGGGTTTAACTTTTTCGGGGTGCAATGTATTTAAATCTCAAGGTGGCAATGGTTTGCTGATCGAATTAAAAGCTACCGGATATTGCCGGATCACCGAATGCACGTTTACCAAAAATACTGCGAAATCACAATTTATGCCCATCGTTGTGATATCGGATAATGCCGAACATAACCGTGTTGACCATTGCAATTTTACAGGTAATATAGATAACATGGAGCTGCAGGTAAAAATTACAGATGATGCAACACCTGTTTACACACTTATTGACCATAATGAGTTTAAGGATAAAGACAAAGTAACCTGGAAGGTGTTTAATGGTGGGGAATGCGTACAGATAGGCCAGGATCCGGTATTGCTGGGTACGAAGTATGCTTATTCAGTTGTGCGCGATAATCGCTTTATCCACTGCAATGGCGAAGCAGAAGTGATCAGCAATAAAAGCTCAGGCAACAGCTATATCAATAATTATTTTGAAGATTGCCACGGAGAACTGGTGATGCGCGGTGGACATGATTGTTTGATTGACAGCAATGCTTTTAAAGGCGGAACGGGTGGTATTCGTGTTAATGGAACTCACCATGTTATTACTAACAATATACTAAGCGGATTACCTATAGCCATCAGATTAATGTATGGTATGGCAAAGGGTAAAACCGAGATTGGCTTTTACATTGCTGCAAGTGATTGCCTCATAAAAAATAACCGGATATCCAATGCCGCTACTGGTATTTTAATTGGTGACAATAAAAATGCGGATTGGACAGGGAAATTTGATACAACGAGATATCCTTCGCCCACCATTCAGAATGTTGCACCCTTTAACAACACCCAGGTTGATAATACAATAGTTGATACAAAATTACCGGTTGTACATAATGAGAATTAGGATTTTACAACCTATGTTATTTTTCGAAAGAAAATCAATTTTTAAGTCAGTACAGAACTAAAAAGAGTTCTGTACTGTTTTATATCAATATTTAAGTACCTTATTATACCATCGGGCTCGAATGTTAAAACAAAATGAGCTACTATTTTCCTGCATTCTTTATTGACTTGATTATCAATAAAATATATTCAAGGTGTTCAAAGACAGTCCCCCGTGGTGCACAACATGTGAATGGTTTGAACACCTTCCCGTTTTTTTATTTTATATTCTGACAATCAGTTATTTACTTTTTTTATTTTTTGGGGAGTATGCAAACAAATAGCATTTTTTCACAATGGGTTAACGGGACTTGAACACCCTAAAAAAAACTCTTTAACGCATTCAGCTGTATTGCATCAGTTTTACCCATTGTTTCTTTGATAATTATTTCTGTTATGATTTTAATTAGTTGAAAATAAATTGAATAAAGAAATAACAATATTATATACTACTAAATATATAGATATTGTAGTATATTTGTTGTGCGTGCAATATCAATGCAAGTGTATTATAAATTTCTTCAAGTTTTTAAAGCTGCTGGATATGAGTAATTTAATTTACATGTATTGTTGATTCCTTCATAATTTACTCCGTTCTTCAATTATAATTTATATCATTATAAAAAAAGCAATCTTATTTTTCCAACACAAATAACCAGCTAAAGTATCTAAGTACTAAGCACCACAGCGTTTTAATTTAATATGAATTTTTTGTTATATTCGTTCTTATCATGACGGCCTCTAACAGCGAACTCTCGGACAAAGAATTGCTGGAACTTATGTCCCGGGATAACAAGCTTGCGTTCAATACGCTTTATTATCGCTATTGGGACAAAGTATTTTCGTATGCCCTGCAAAAGATGACTGATGTAATGGAAGCTGAAAATGTTGTTCAGGATATTTTCTTTTCATTATGGCAACGGCGGTTCACGCTTCAAATTACAGGAGAATTTCAACATTATTTAATCGTATCGATTAAATACCGGGTAATTAAAGAGTTAAATAAACAGCGTTCGCAACGTATTTATGAAGATTATGCTACATCTGCCATGGATGTATTGGATGACTCTACCCAGCAATACCTCGCGTTTGATGAGCTTTATGAACGTCTGGAAGCTGCTATCTGCTCCCTGCCTGAACGGAGCCAGCTTATTTATAGGATGAATAAGGAAGATGGCCTTAGCTATAAGGAAATAGGAAATCAATTAAATTTAACGGAAAAGGCCGTTGGCCTACATCTTGTTCGCATAAAAAAGATACTTCGAGCTACTTTAGGTGGTTTTTTAACCACAATTTTATTTTAAGGCTTAATTATTCTCCTAATATTTTTTGTGAATTTTTGTTATCTATAGAAAGTGTATTGAAAATTGCCTTGCCTCAGCTAAAAGAATCCCATTAAATTAAAATTTTATATTATTTTTTCAATTTATTAAAAATAATTTGAAGCGATTGCCTTGTTTGTGGTACTTGTATATAAAAAGCATTGCAAAATATGGCTGAACCGGATAAAATAAGGTTGCAGGAACTGGCAAATAAATATTTAAAAGGAACAATTACTATTGCCGAACAGGCGGAATTTGACGATTGGTTTAATAGTCAGTCGAAAAATGAATTAATCGTCCCTGAAACATTTGCCGGGTCTGGGAGGGAGCATGCCAAAATGCTTTTGGATAGAATAGATGACAGGATAGTCGAAGCCGGCAAAATAAGCCAGCCCTATCAGCTTTGGAAGAAAATTGCTATAGCTGCTGTTGTCCTTTTAATATTATCGTTCGGGGCTTATCAGTTGCTGAATAAACAAATCCGTTATCAAATTGCCCTGAATAAATTGAAAGAGGTTGGGCCTGGTGGGGATAAAGCCGTTTTAACTTTGGCTAACGGTAAGCAGATTGTTCTTAACAATACAAAAAATGGATTGGTTGCCAATCAGGGCAATATTATTATCAATAAAACCAGTAATAACCAGATCATCTACAAAGCCCCCGCAGGCGATGTGGCCTCGTTATCCTATAATACAATAGCGACTCCCAGAGGAGGCCAGTTCCAGGTAGTACTGCCTGATGGTACTAAAGTTTGGCTTAATTCGGCATCTTCATTAAAATACCCTACTGCTTTTATTGGTAAGGAACGAGATGTAACCTTAACCGGTGAAGCTTATTTCGAGGTCGCAAAAAATAAAGAAATGCCATTTAAAGTAGCTACGGCCGGCCAGATTGTGGAAGTATTAGGCACGCACTTTAATGTTAACGCCTATGGAGATGAGCCGACAATTAAAACCACACTTTTGGAAGGTTCAGTTAAGATATCCTCAACCAAAGGTGTGGCACTAGGGCTTCTACACCCCGGTCAGCAATCTGTTTTCAGCCCGGGTAAAGGAGAAATGATTATTAGCGACGCAGATACCTCTCAGGCCATAGCCTGGAAAAACGGCCTGTTTTATTTTAAGGGTGCTGATGTGGCATCTATCATGAAATCACTGGCCAGATGGTATAATATAGATGTTGAATTTGATGGACAAATGCCACAGCGGAGGTTTTCCGGTAAAATATACCGCAATGTTAATGCTGCACAGGTGATGGAAATTATTGATTACTCTGCAATTAACTATAAAGTTGAAGATGCTAAAGACGGAAAAACAAAAAAGAAACTAATTATAACACCTTAATATAAGATATGAATTATTTATTAACCCTTAAACAAAACAAACATGAATGTAAACTTACGATGTAAAAGATAAGGCAAGCAGGTTATAAAAGAAAAAACCGTAAAAGTGTTGCAACCACTTCTACGGCAAGTATCTGGATTAACCCCGATAGGATCGGACAAAAAAATGGTAATCTCTTTATTGTATTAACCCAAACTCTACAAAAGTAATGAAATTTTATGCTTTTATTAAAGCTATGCTCGAGGCATGGCTACCCCCGAAATTATTATTGGTTATGAAACTGACAACCCTGCTCTTAATCATAGCCCTGGTACAGGTAAGTGCGAAAGGATACAGTCAAAAAATAAACCTTAATGTGCGTAATGCGCCCCTGGAAAAGGTATTTCAAATTATCGAAAAACAAACAGGATATGTTTTCTTTTATGATGACAACCTGGTGCAGCATGTAACTGTTAGCCTGCAGATAAAAGACGGTAAAATAGAGGATATATTAAATACCTATTTTAAAGATCTGGCGCTGTCTTTCAATATCATCGACCAGAAAAATATTGTAGTTAAAAGCAAGGAAGAGTCTGTCTTAACAAAACTGGCTAAATATTTTACACCTGCTACCGGGATAAAGGGTAAGGTAACTGATGAAAAAGGTAAGCCTTTACCCGGTGTAACCATTATTGATAAAAGAACAAAGATAGGTGTGATCACTGATCGTGATGGCGGATATATTATTCAAGCCAATCGCGAAGATGTACTTGCTTTTAGCTTTATAGGCTACAAAACAAAGGAAGTTAAGCTGGAAGAAAAATTTACGACCGGTGTTTACGATGGAAGTAATCTTTTGGTAAACGTTTCGCTCGAAGTTAATACATCCGATCTTGACCAGGTTGTTGTTGTGGGGTACGGTACAACCCAACGGAAGGACCTAACAGGCGCGGTATCTACAATTAATACTAAAGATATAGAAGATGTGCCTTTTACTACCATTGATAATGCATTGGCAGGCAAGGCGGCAGGTGTGCAGGTTACTAAAACTGACGGTTCGCCGGGAGGAGCGGTCCGTATCCGTATTCGCGGCTCAAGCTCATTTCTAGGGGGGAACGATCCTCTATATATTATTGATGGGGTTCCGCTACAGGTACAAAGTAATTATATAAATCCAGGTTATGATGTAGGCAGCCCCGTTGGTAACGATGTTACGGGGGCGGGAGGGGTTAACGCGGGCTTGTCCACTTCCTTTGTTAACGGATTAAACGCGCTGGGTGGCTTAAACATAGATGATATTGAATCTATAACCATATTGAAAGATGCCTCTTCAACAGCTATATATGGTTCAAAGGCGGCAAATGGGGTGGTCATTATTACCACTAAAAGAGGTAAAAAGGATATGAAGCCTCAAATTTTCGCGAGCTATTATACAACGGTATCAACACCAATAACGCCTAAGGTGCTAAATGGTGACCAGTATCGCACATTATTAACCGAGGCGGCTCAAAACGATTATGATGCACGTACAGCAGCAGGCCTTCCAATTCCGGCGAATGTAAACGCTATATTGAATAGCCCTTCAACCTTTTTTGGTACAGCAAATACTAATTGGATAAAGGAAGTTACACGCAACACAGTATCAAACAATGCCGAAGTATCCATTCAGGGTGGTGGCAACTCATCAAAATATTTCAGCTCAATTTCATATAATACAACGCCAGGTGTGGTTGATGGGACTGATTATCAAAGGGTATCCGGCAAAATTAACCTTGAAAATGATATCAGTTCAAAATTCCGCTTTATTACCAATCTGATTATTGGGTACACCAATCAGGATATAGGCGACGGTGCTTACGGGCAAGCCATAAAAGCCAGGCCCGATTTTGCCCCGCGTGATGCGCTGGGTAACTATACTGATTTTTCATCGGTGGGTGCTTCATACCAGGGCTTTCAAAATCCGGCGGCTTTGGTAAGCGCTACTAATAATGCCAAAACGGTAAGCTTGTTAGGCTCTATTTCTGCCTTGTATGACATTACAAAGGACCTACAGTTCAAAAGCACCGGATCATTGAACCTGCAACAATATAACCAGCGTAATTATACGCCCAGTTATGTGGCTATAGGAACTTATAACGGTAATGCCAGTACCGGTGGTATCGGCAGTAACTCTAACAGTACCACTACCAGTTGGGTGATAGAAAACACGCTGACCTATACTAAAAAAATTAATGATAAAAACAGCCTGAATGTTGTAGCCGGTCAATCTTATGAAACCGATAAATACAGCTACTTTAGCGCTACCGGCGAAGGTTATCCAAACGATAACGTATTAACCAGTCTTTCATCAGCCATTACGCCGCTGATTGTAAAAGGCGATAACCCTACATCTCCGCAAAATTATCTACTGTCATTTTATTTGAGGGCAAATTATACCTACCTGGATAAATACTTATTTACGTTTACCGGCAGGTCTGATGCTTCATCTAAATTCGGCCCGAATAATAAAACAGGATATTTTCCTTCAGGTGCCATAGCCTGGCGCATATCAAAAGAAAATTTTCTTAAGGATGTTAAATGGATAGATGACATTAAGCTGCGCGGAAGTTATGGTTTAACCGGTAATCAGAATATAGGTAATCAAATGTACCGCACCCTGTATTCGCCATATTCTTATGCAGGCAGCAGTGCCCTTATCCCAACTCAATTAGGCAATCAATCCATTAAATGGGAAAGCTCAAGAGAGGCAGATGGCGGTTTAGATATCTCCCTGTTTAATGGCAGGTTACAGGCAACAGCCGATTATTATAACAAGCAGGATAATGATGCACTATTATCATTGCCGGTTGCACCAAGCAGTTCATATGCCAGTGTGCTTAGCAATGCGGTAGGAATAAAAAATACGGGTGTTGAAGTTTCTTTGGACGGTGATATTATACGCACTAAAGATTTTAAATGGAATGCATCGGTTAACGTTACCTGGAACAATTCAGTGGTAACAAAGCTGCCACCGACAGCCGATTTGGGCCAGCTTGGCGATTTAACAGGACTGGAGTATGGCAATACAACATTAGTTAAAGGCCAGCCATTAGGTTTGATCACTGGTATGAAGGTGGTTGGGATCATCAAAAATCAGGCTCAACTGGATGCTTATAAGGCTAAACTATCGCCATTTTGGGCACAATATTTACAGCCAACCCTTGGCATAGGCGATCCCATGTTTGATCTTGATCCTACTACTAAATTCCCGAATATGAGTGAAGTAATTGGCCATGCAGCCCCTAAGTATTATGGTGGTATTACACAAGGCTTTACTTACAAAAATTTCGACCTGCAATTTTACTTTACGTTTTCACAGGGCGGTAAGCTATTATGGGGCGATCATATTGCCAGCGAAGAATTCTCAGGTACCGCAAATGCAAATGTAAGTATGTTAAACAGGTATACCCCGAGTAATACTAACACAGATGAGCCAAGGCTGTTGTTGGGAGATGCATTGTTGTATAAATCAAACCTGGATCTGTTCAATTCATCTTATCTCAAATTACGCACGCTTACCTTCAATTATCACTTTAACAATTCAGTGTGGATGACAAGGGCAGGTATGAAAAATGTAACCTTGTTTGCATCTGCAACCAACTTGTTCACCATAACCAAATATCCGGGTAATGATCCCGAAACATCAGACGACCCTTACAGTGTTACTGGCGGTTATTTTGATGTGAGTAATTATCCTACAACCCGTACGTATTCTATAGGAATAAAGGCGGGTTTTTAATCAAAATTTTAATTCATATTAAAAATGAAATATAAAAATATTCAAATAATCATGCTCCTGCTCATTACCTGCTCTTTTGGGGCTTGTAAAAAGGAGCTGAATGTTTATCCAACTACTTCAGAAGTAGACGGAAATGTAATAGTGGATGCCAAAAGTGCTTCCACCGTATTAAACGGCGTTTATTATCGTTTTGCCAATGCAGGTGTGGATTATAACAATGTGCCAACGGTTAAATGGTCAGGTGTTAACGAGAGTGTACCATCAGAATTAAGTGGCATGCTTACCAATTCAAGCGGTGATGATGGAATATTATCCTTCACTTTTAATTCAAAAACCAGCGAAGTAAGTGATGAATGGAGTTATGGTTACAACCTGGTAAATGCTGCCAATGGTTTCTTGAAAAATGTAGACCCTGTTACCAGCATACCTGCCGCTACCAAAAAGCAAATGGAAGCCGAAGCTTTATTCTTACGTGCTTTTGCCAATGAACAATTGTTACTTTATTTCGGCCAGTATAATGATCCGGCCAGTAAGTACGGTATAATTTTAAGGGATCAGGTTGTAAGTACCAGTAACATAAACCAGCCCCGGGCTACTGTGGCAGCAACCTACACCTCTATTTTAGGTGATTTAAATACAGCCATAGCCGGCCTGCCATCATTAAATACGCAGATCTATTACACCAACTCGTGGACAGCAAAATTGCTGGAAGCGCAGGTTTTAATCAATAGGGGCGCCAGCGGTGATTATGCGCAGGTAATAGCATTGACCAACGATATCATTACCAACGGGCCTTTCTCATTAGAAACTAATGTGAAGGATGTATTCTGGACAAAGGGTTTTGCCAGTAACGAAGTGATGTTGGGCGTACAGCCTTACGCGACTGAAACCTATAAGTATTTAAATAATCAGTTTTATATCCAATATCCTGTTTCGGATTCATTGATCAGTTTTCTGCAGAATGATCCGCGGAATAAATGGGTTTATCAAATTGCTAATAGCCCTTACTATGGCCCTTTGCCTGAATTTACAAAATATTACTCGGGCGACCCTGTTAATGTAAACCAAACCACACTTTCTGAATATTGCTATGCATTTCGCCTAACTGAGGCGTATTTGCTGCAGGCAGAAGCGATCACACTTTCCGGTGGCAATCTTGCCCAGGCCAAAACGCTGTTAAAAACAGTAGAGGGCCATGCAGGTATTACTGATTTTACGGATGTTGATAATGCATCAACAGCTGCTGCTTTACAGGTTTTAGTTGTTAAGGAGGAGATGAAAAACTTTGTTGGTGAGAATGGTCAGGATTGGTTTGCATTACGCCGCTTACCATTTGCAACAATGCAAACGCTGCAGCCGGCAATTAAAACGGCAACAACACTCATATTCCCTATACCTAATACTGAAATTACAACCAACGGACAGGTAATACAAAACCCGGGATATTCAAACTAAGCTATAAACAGTTTAACCAGGCACATTATACGTGCCTGGTTAGGTTTTCTTATTATTCATTTTCAGGCTAATAAAATAATCTAAATTAATTTTTATGAGAAAAATGATCATAGGCGCAACCATGGTTGGGCTGCTTATTTCACAACAAGGTTTTTCGCAATCCGCTACCGGTAAGCAATTTACATTGAAAGGTAGTTTAACCGGTACTCATGTGGATTCGGCATTATTGTATTATGCAGATGCGGCCGGTAATTACGCGCATGCCTCACAACCCATTTTAAATAACGAATTCTCCATAAGTGGTAATATCAGCCATGCGAGTAGTGCGCGAATAATGTTTAAAAACAAAGGTGAAGTGATCCCGCGTATGCAGATGGAGGACCGGATGCGTGAGTTTTATATTGAACCGGGCACCATGCAATTAACGGGTGATGCAGCCGATTTAAAAGCTATTAAATTAAGCGGATCGGCAACTGAGGCTGAGTTTGAACAACTCGAAGCAAAAATAGCACCCATACGTGCCGAAATGAAACCGCTTGAAGAAGCCTTTATGAAGGAAAAAGATCATGAAAAGGCGGCTGCCTTACACGATCAGTTTGAACCCTATGAATCGCGGATCAAGAAAGTTACCTACCAGTTTTTTACTGATCATCCAAACTCTTACGTTACGCTGGATATGATGCGTTACTATGTAGGAAGTATGAGCCTTGACTCAACAAAAGCAGTGTATAACAGCTTTAATGATGATTTAAAATCAACGCCGGAAGGGAAGGAACTGGCAGGAAAGATCAAGTCTATTGAATCAGGAATGCCTGGCAGTGCGGCTCCTCTCTTCACAAAAACTGATATTAATGGCAAGCCATTATCATTAGCCGATTTTAAAGGTAAATATGTAATGCTCGATTTTTGGGCAAGCTGGTGTGTACCCTGCCGTAAAAGCAACCCGCACATGATAGAACTCTATAAAAAATACCACAACAAAGGGTTTGATGTAGTTGGCATAGCCGATGACGATGGCAAAACTGCTGTATGGAACGCTGCTGTAACAAAGGATGGTGTGGGGATCTGGCACAATGTACTACGCGGACTTAACATGGATATGATTATGAAACATATTGAAAATCCGAATGACCTCGATGAGCAATATGGTATAGCATCTATCCCAACAAAAATATTGATAGACCCCAGTGGTAAGATCATTGGCCGGTTTGGTGACAGTTACGGTGGGACCGAAGAGGATATGGACAAAATGTTGACCTCAATTTTTGAAAAATAGTTATGAAAAATATAAACAGGTTATTGTTATTTATCACGCTCCTAGCCATAGGTAAGGCAAACGCGCAAACCGCTGCAAGCGGCGATATTATGTTTGAAGGTACCGCCGATGCAAAGTATAACGGGGAATACGTACATATTTATAACCATCTGTTAAAGGAAAAGCATGATAGCGCGCAAATAGTAAATGGCGTTTTTACTTTTAAAAGGCCCTTTAGTGCAGCCACACGCTACATGTTCTATAGTAGCTACGAGATAAAAGCTAAACATGGCTATTCTCCTTTCGGGATTTTGGTTGATCATCCTTCAGTAATTCATTTTAATGCTGATATGGAAAGTTTGCCGAACTCTAAAGTTACCGGTTCGGCATCAAACGATGTATATGAGCACTTTTCGGCACAAACAGAGCCTGCCCAAAAGGCCATGATGGATAAGCTCACCGCAAAATATGGCAGCGAGTTAATGGATAACCCCAAACCGGATACCGCCGATGCTAAATACAAGGCACTTATTGCTGATTATAATCAGCTGAATGATGGGTATAAACAGTTTGTAGATAAAACATTAGAAACCACCATCCGTCAGAATCCATCATCTTTTGCATCGCTGGTACTGCTCGACTACAATTGCCGGGATTTTACCTTGCCTAAACTGGAAGAGCTGTACGCCTTATTATCACCATCCTTAAAACAAGGCTCTTTTGCCGAGGGTATTGAGGATAATATTGCGGGGAGAAAGAAATCAGCAATAGGTAGTACGGTTGCCGATTTTACATTGAATGATCCGCAAAATAACCCCGTAAAATTTAGTTCCCTTAAAGGTAAATATGTGTTGATCGATTTTTGGGGAAGCTGGTGCGGCCCGTGCCATACGGCATTGCCCGGTCTTAGGGATTTGTACGCTAAATATCATGACAAAGGCTTTGAAATATTAGGCCTGGCTACCGAAACTAACCTGGATGCATGGGTTAAGGACATTAATAAAGAAAAGCTGACATGGCCGCAAATGGTTGATAGCAAGATCAGCAATATCTCACAAAAGGAGTTTGCCATTACCCAATATCCCACCACTGTTTTGGTTGACCCGAATGGAGTGATCATTGGCCGCTTCGGCGACAATGGAAAAACCGAAGATGACAGGGATAAGCAACTGGCCGCAATTTTCAAGAAGTAATATCAAATCATTAAATCAATTAGTATGAAAAAGCACATCATTTTGGCGCTGTTACTATTGTCGGCATCCCTGGTTGCCCGGGCGCAAGAGTTTCAATTAACCGGGCAAATAAACGGGCAGAATACAGGCTATGTTCACCTGGGTTACCAGGATAATAATAGCAAATGGGTTAATGACAGTTGCGCGCTTAAAAACGGAGGTTTCAGTTTTAAAGGTAATATCAACGGGCCACAGATCGTATATTTTTATGGGGCGATAAAATCGCGCGACGTTGAAGATCCTAATTCTACAGACTTTTTTATTGAACCGGGTAATATGACTTTACAAGCAACTGCAGGTGACTTCAAAAATGTGGTTATAACCGGATCTAAGACCCAGGATGAAAATGCGAAGCTTCAAAAGCTAAAAGCACCAATTTATGAGGAAATGAAACCTCTATCGCAGGCTTTCAGGGATGCCAATATTAAATATATCAAGGCTGTAAAAAGCAAAGAGAGCGATAAGGTTACCACTGATCTTAAAGAAAAAGCGTCAGCTATCCATGACCAGTTCGATCCTTACTGGAGTAGGATAGCCCAGGTTGATTATCATTTTTTTGATGCGCACCCCAACTCTTATGTTACCGTTTATGAATTACAGCGTTACGTAGGTACGCTTTCAGCTGATTCATTGAAAATGTATTATGGACGGATGAACCCCGTTATTCAGCAAAGCGTGTATGGTAAGGAGCTGTCTGTACAAATCGCAAAACTGCTGGCAGGCTCACCAGGAAGTGTAGCCGCAAACTTTATCGCAACCGATGTAAATGGAAAACCTTTAGATCTGTCTGCATTTAAGGGTAAATATGTAATGCTTGATTTTTGGGCAAGCTGGTGCGTGCCTTGCCGCCACAGTAGTCCGCATATGATACAGCTATTCAATAAGTACCACGCTAAGGGATATGAAGTTATTGGCATAGCCGAGGATGATGACCAGCCCGACGCATGGCGAAAAGCAATAGCAACAGATGGCGTTGGTATCTGGAACAATGTACTCAGCGGCTTTGACAGGGATAAGGCAATAAAAGGCGAAAAGAACGAAAAATTTATTGCAGATAAGTTCGGCATTCATTCATTGCCAACCAAAATTTTAATAGACCGTAATGGTGTTATTGTAGGCCGCTATGATAAAGGTACACCCGAAGAGGAAGCGCAAATGGATAGAAAATTAGCTGAATCCTTAAATTAATTTTTAACAAATACTATTATGAAAAAAATGACCCTATTAATGCTGGCAATGGCACCAGCATTACTATATGCACAATCAAACTATGTTTTAAAAGGTAAAATAGGTAATCTTAATGCACCTGCAAAAGCATACTTAATATCTTATATAAACGATAACCGCTCAATAGATTCAACAACATTGGTAAACGGTAAATTTGAGTTTACCGGTGCTATTTCAGAGCCTTCAAGAGCTATTCTTATATTGAGCCACGATGGTGCAAACTGGCGAAAACAAACCAGCAGCGATGGTATGCAACTCTATCTCGATAAAGGAACGATCGAATTGAATAGCCCTGATTCTCTATCAAAAGCACCAATAAAGGGCTCGTCAATTAATGCGGATAATCAACGCCTGAATGATATGCTGAAGCAGGTAAATGAAAAATCGTCCGCATTGAATAAGGAATATATGGCGGCATCAGCAGAGCAACGTAAATCCGAAGCTTTTCAAAGTGAGATAAACAAAAAGGATAGTTTAATCACCATCGATAGGAATGTTGTTCTTTTAACTTATATAAAAAGCAATCCGCAAACTATTATCAGCTTAGATGCATTAAAGGAATATGCAGGTGCCAAGCCTGATGTAACAGTTGTTGAACCTATTTATAATTCCCTGGCTGACAATGTAAAGCAAACTGTTTCCGGTAAACAATTCGGTACCATACTTAATAACATTAAAAAAACAGCTATAGGCAGTATGGCCCCCGAATTTGTTCAAAAAGACACCGCGGGTAATCCTGTATCGCTTTCTTCATTCAAAGGCAAATATGTATTGGTTGATTTTTGGGCAAGCTGGTGCGGGCCGTGCCGTGCCGAAAACCCTAACCTGGTAAAGGCTTATGCACTTTATCATCCTAAAGGGTTTAATGTATTAGGTGTATCGCTTGATCAGCCCGATGGCCATGATAAATGGCTTAAAGCAATCCATGTTGATGGCTTAAACTGGACGCAGGTATCTGACCTTAAATTCTGGAACAACGAGGTCGCTCTTTTATACGGTATCAGGTCGATACCCCAAAATCTTTTGATCGATCCCAATGGAAAAATCATAGCTAAAGATTTAAGGGGAGAAGATTTGACCAATAAGCTTAAAGAATTGTTTTGAATTAACGCCGAAAACGGAAGAACCTTGCCACCAGTTCCGATAGGCCCTTGGGATCACAAAACGTTCGTAAGTATCGAAATACTTGCGAACGTTTTCATTTTATAATTATAAGATTGCAAGTAAACAACCCCCACCTGAGGTGAGGGCTTTGCCTGAACCCCTGAAAGAGGACGCGCATTAGAATAACTGCAAATTTGCTGTGCCATCCTCTTACGCTCTTCCAACTCCTGATATTTTACATCGGTTCAACTGGCACATAAATTTCCCTGATCAACTCATGATAAGGCGTACTGGCAGGATTACCGGTGAAGATCTCAAATCGGACAATATCCGCTATTCTATAACCATGTTCGGGCAGCCAATGATGATATAAAAAATGCCCGGCACTAATACTTTCTTTGATATCGCCACGAACTTTGTAAGTGGCATATTTACCAGCTTTGATTTGGGCGATACTAAATTTCTTTGATAATTGCTGATGTTTATCGATCGGAATAAAGGTCTTGTACATATTCCCCTGATGAGGACTCAATATTCCATAAATTTTTCCATCGTCTGGTAATAGATCATTAGCAAGGGCAACTTTAAAGAGCTCTTTAAAAGATTCCTGGATCTTAAGGCTGTCATCACAGGGAGCAGACAAATAAAAGCCGGTGAGGCTCGTTATCTTTTTGATTTGAATGTCGGGTTTATTAGCCACACTTTCAGATGTTATAGCAGTATGGGCGATGGCTTTAGATCTTTTTAGGCTGAACAATTCCATCCTTTCATGAGCAGATCGTGTCCGTATTTCTTCGGGTGAAATACCAAAATAGTTTTTAACCGCCCGTGAAAACACTGCCGGAGAAGAAAATCCTACGTCTGATGCGATTTCCTTCAGCGATTTATAAGGATGAATGACCAGGAAAAGCAGGGTTGTTTCCAATCTTGCTTTAATGATATATTGCTTCGGAGATTCACCAATAACCTGTTTAAATACTTTTTGCAAGTGAAAAGGAGAATAATTAGCCACTTCTGCCAGGGCTTTCAATGAAATACCCTGATGGATATTTTTTAAAATATAATCCACCACAACAGCTATCCTCTTTTTATGTTCTTTGGCTATTTCATTTCCCTGCATTTTAATATTAGTTTTTAGTTTTTTTAATGATGGCCCCGCATACCACCCATAAGGAGGTGGATGGCGATAAACAACACCGTTAGGCAGGCCAACCCGAACAATGCATACTGTTTCCAGCGTTGCGGGCTTTGTTTCGGTTCTCTATGAATACCGTACACTGTTTTGCCCCAGGGCTTATAAACTGACAACACGGTGGTAAATATTAAGATCAGCAAACCTCCGCCAGCATGAACCAGGAGCTGAATCTGCAATCTTTCAAAACTCGGGCCTGATAACGTTCCTTTGGTTACCATTCTTGCCATCTCGCTAACCACCGGCATATGGTTCACCAAAATAATAGATGCTACAAAGGTCAATAGAAATTTGACTAATACCCAATAATATCTAAATAAGCCCCAGGGCGTTCCTAAAGACTGAATCAGTCCACTAAGTAGGGCAGCAAGACTACATGGTACAATTATGTACCAGCCAGCTAGTTCCAGACTAGGATAGATCACGCTGACCATTCGGCTATCAGAACTGGCAAGGCCGGCAATAGCAAGCGCGACATAAACTAAGACCGCGCCTAACCAGCCTACTGAAAAAATAATGTGAGCGGTTAGCACAAGTTTGCGGATAAAAGGTGGCATTGTTATTACTACAAATCTGCGCTTAATGATAGCATCTGTTTGGGCTATATTTTGTACATCCATGATCGTTAATTCAGTTTGGCTAGTTAATTCAAGTCAAAGGTGAAAAGTAAATTCGTGTATTAATTGACAAAACAAGGGAAGTACTTTGCAAATCTTGTTATTATTGGCGTCCTTTCTTATGTACAAATGGGAATGAAATCAGGTGTTTTTGTTCATATACTAGCCCCGGCAAGTTGATACAGTTTATATCAGATTCGACACTAATTCTATTTAATGTACTTTATGAAAAATATTTTGAGGACGATGTCCAATTATTTATATCTCAATCATTATTGAGGTATAAACAAAAGAATAACATTAAACATTAACAGAAAATGGAATCAAGAATCAATTTTTTCGCAAAAGGTGCAGACGCAATGAAAGCAATGTATGGTTTAGGCGCTTACCTGGCTAAATCCCCGGTTGAACAAAAATTATTGCACCTGCTTTACTTCCGCGTATCCCAAATTAACGGCTGCGCTTATTGCCTGGATATGCACTCAAAAGATTTACGCGCTGCAGGCGAAACCGAACAGCGCTTGTACATGCTTGATGCCTGGCGCGAAGGAACCGTTTATACCAACCGGGAGCGCGTCGCCCTTGCCTTTGCCGAAGGTGTTACCAAAACCTATGTATCCGACGAGGTATATACTGCTGCTGCTGCCGAGTTTACAGAACAGGAGCTGATAGATCTAACGATGGCTATTATAACCATTAACAGCTATAACCGTATTAATATTACTTTCTTAACTCCGGCAGGCAGTTATCAGCCCGGGCAATTTAAGTCCTGATAACTCGCTTATTTAAAAGATTAACTAATTTCACACATCAATTAAAAATATGAGTATGAATCAGGCAAATGAATTCGTTTTTTTATTCCGCCAGCCGGCATTAAACCAGAGCCCTGAAAAACAGGAAGAGATTCAAAAGAAATGGATGGATTGGATTGGCGGCATTGCTGCGCAGGGAAAAATAGCCAGCAACGGCCTCCACCTAACACCGGAAGGCAGTGTATTAAAAACCGGCGGTGTAGTCACCGATGGCCCTTTTGTAGAGATCAGGGAAATACTGGGAGGCTTTATAGTAGTTAAAGCAGATAGCATGGATGAAGCCATTACCCTGGCTCACGGCTGCCCTGCCATTGATGAAGGCGGCAGTGTTGAAATCAGAACCGCATTTGTGTAAACCTCTTTATAACCCCTGGTCAAATACCAACCGGGGGTATTGCAAAAAATGGATCAGCACGAGGCAGCACTAAAGCACTTATTTAAGCAGGAGTTTACTAAAATGGTAGCCGTGATTAGTAAGCTATATGGCTTGCAGCACATTGAGATTGCGGAGGATATTGTAACCGAAACTTTTTTATTGGCTACCGAAACATGGGGAAATAAAGGTATTCCGCTTAATCCGCCAGCCTGGCTGTATACAGTGGCTAAACAAAAAACGCTGCAATATTTTAGGCGTGGTAAAATTTATGCCGAAAAGGTAATGCCCCAGCTCAGCCTGCAGCAACAGGAGTACGAAGAAATGGCCGAATTGAATTTTTCGCACCAAAATATTAAGGATAGCCAATTGCAGATGCTTTTTGCCATCTGCACACCGGCTATTGCCAGCGAGGCTCAGATTGGCCTTGCCCTGCGCATCCTTTGCGGTTTTGGAATTGATGAAATTGCAGAGGCATTTTTATCTAATAAGGAAACCATTAACAAACGTTTATTCCGCGCCAAAGAGAAGCTACGGAATGAGAAGATCCAATTGGAACTCCCACCTGAAAGTGAGATTCCACGGCGACTGGATAATGTGCTGCACATCATTTACCTGCTTTTCAGTGAAGGTTATTATTCCAAAACTCAAAATGAGATCCTTCGTAAGGATTTATGCATTGAAGCCCTGCGTTTAGGATTAATGCTGACTGAATATGCCAAAACCAATCTACCCAGAACCAATGCGCTGATAGCTCTCATGTGTTTCCATGCTTCGCGATTTAATGCCCGTCAAGCTGGCCATACTGCTTCAATACTTTACGAGCAACAAGATGCGACGCTATGGGATCAGGCATTGATCAACCAGGGTATCTATTTCTTAGACCTTTCTGCCCAGGGAAACGAGATTACATCATATCACCTGGAGGCCCGCATTGCTTACTGGCATAGCATTAAAGAAGATACACACGAAAAGTGGGAAAATATTTTGCAGTTATATAACCGGCTATTGCTAATTAATTATTCGCCCATAGTGGCACTGAACCGCACTTACGCTTTATACAAAGCTAATGGCCGGCACGCAGCTTTAATAGAAGCCGAGAAATTGGATCTGCATAATCATTTTTATTACCTGTTACTGGGTGAGCTATATAAAACTATTGACAACACGATAGCAAAAAGCAATTATGAAAAAGCAAAAGCCTTAGCCAAAACAGAAACTGAGAAACAGGGGATCCAGGAAAAAATAGATCGGCTTGATCAATAAGATGATCCAAAAAAGATTGCTTCTTATAAAGCAATCTTTGACCTGCATCAACAATCTTATGTGATCTGCTGAACCCATTGACTTCGCCAGGCCGGTGCCTCAAAGGGATCCGCGAAATACTGTGTTTCGTGTACAACTTTACCATTGCTAAACTCCATAATACTCACTGTGTATACCGATCGTCCCTGGTAGTTAATGGTGTATTCCGTGATCCATAGATCACCATTTCCGATAATTCGCTTAACGTTAAAGCCCGATGGCTTACCTGGATGATGGCTCCGCAAGGCTTGCAAATTGTTTCGCCCGAGAATGCGCTCGCCTGATTGGGGATAATCACAAATGGCCCCATCATCGTAAATATCATGTTCAGCATTTGCATTGCCGACTGCCGATGCGTGCCAGTGCGCATTCAGAGCTTTGCGTATTTGTTCTTCTCCTACGGATTGCTCCAGTCGTTTGTTTTCTCCGTTCATGTTTTACTTGTTAAGTATATATTTGACCATCAATAAAATCTATTTTACATGTTCTAACTTCTGCAAAACACTCTAAAGTGGACTTTTTTGCTTTAAATCAATCTTGGTTATCCATTATAAATGAATTACATTAGAAGTATCTAAACTAAATATTGTGCGATATACATTTCTGTTCATTATATCCTTCATATATAATACCACTTTAGCCCAACAACTTAAAAGATTTATAGAACCCTCCCCAAAACAGATTATAGAAAGTGAAATTATTAATGAGTGTTCTTTTACTAATAAATATAGTAACGCCCAAAGGCTGAGTTTTTATCCATTTAATAAAGCAAAGAATGTTATACTGATTTCTTTTAAAGAAAACCAGAGTATTCCGGTAAAAAACCAAGTTATTAATGTGCAGCATGTATTGGAACAAATAACATTAACACAAAAACAAACTGATAGTTTAACAAGCATACTTTATAATGTAGGTTTCACCCCAGTTAAGGGAGCAAGGCAATTAGGTTTTGGAGAGGCGAATTGTTATGAACCACGAAACGGCATTTTGTTTGTTAATGCATCAGGAAAAGCGTTCGAATACATTGAAATTTGTTTTTCATGTGAGCGCAGAAAAAAATCATCACAGCGATTTAATGATGGTCAGTATTGTTCTACAAAATATGATTTATTAAGAAATTTTTTTCGAACCACTGGTATTGAGTATGGAACAAGTGAACGCGATTCTATAAAAAGTTATAATGAGATATTCAGCATAGATACTTCATTGGCTGTGTCTGCCCTAAAAAATAAAATAGAGAAAAAAATAGAAAATGGAAAAAATATTAACACTTTAAGTCAAGAAGAGCAGGTTTTGTTTTTCGCTATAAATTCAGAAAAAATTTATGATGGTCTTTCTGACCTAAGCGGATTGGCTCAATTTTATTTAGCTAATTCAGGAAATTTTTATCAAAAAACCCTTGCTGCATTACAAACGATAAGCGCTTACCATACTTATAATGTTTTAGATGCGTCAAAAACACAGTGGCCTGAAGGAAAGATACCTGAAAACCTGTCTATTCGTCGCGCCACATTATTAAAAATAATAACCATTGCAGATCCTCAGTGGACACTATTAGAAAAAGGACTATTTGATTGTCATAATGTGGTAGGGGGGCAATATTGTATATCTAAAGATGATTTGGATGTATTGATTTATAAATTTGCTGTCTTACATCGTAGTGAATTGATTGATTAAGAAATTAACAATCAAAATACCTTAATAACCTGCCCTGTCAAAGCCCCTAAAGTGCTTTTTATATAAGCCTGCGTCACTCTTTCCATAGTTACAGGTATATGCCCCTGAAAATAAGGGAAGAAGCCCGGAGAATCTTCAACAACACCCGGACTTATCGCGTTAATCCGCACATTGTCCGTTAACTCAATAGCTGCCGCTCTAACAAACGCTTCAATAGCACCATTAACGGCACTTAAATTCGCGCCTAATACAATCGGGTCTTCGCTTAATATGCCTGAAGTTAACGTGAATGAACCTTTGGGATTAATGTAATGCTGACCTATCAACACTAAATTTATCTGCCCCATTAATTTGCTATCTATCCCAATTCTGAAATCGGCGTCTGTCATTGTAGCCAATGGCCCAAAGTGTCCTTTACCTGTTATACTGATCAAGGCATCAAAAGCGCCGGTTTGTTTAAAGAAATGCTCAATGGAGGCAGGAGAGGCAATGTCCAGCGTGATGTCACCACTTTTTGAACCTGCTTTTACAACTTCATGCTCTTTTTCTAAAGCATTTGTTACATGCTTTCCAAGTGTGCCTGTTGCACCAACTATAATAATCTTCATTTTCTATAATATTTTATTGTACATGGTTATTAAAGACCTCTTTGGCGTGGCTCAATGCGTTGCTTACGGCTGCACCTCCTGCATAAAAGGTCATCTGTAAAATTACTTCAACAATTTGTTCTTTGCTGCCTCCAAGCCTTAAAGCCGCATCAATATGCGCTTTTAATTGTGGTACCGGATGACCCAGTGTTGTGCATGATGCAATGAGCAGGTATTCACGGGTTAACAGATCAAGCCCCGGCCTTGCCATTATTCCCTGCATTGCCCATTCAATGGTCATGTCAACAAAATCAGGACAAATATCCTTCAAGTTTTCAACTATTTGCTCGCCTGCCTGGCCACCATGTAATTTGTTTAACAGCGCTAGGCCCTTTTGGTAGGTTTCTGTTTTAATGTTTTCCATAAGCTATTTTTTTGTCAAAGCTATGCCTATATTTTACTTTTGTCAAGTAGTAACATTTGTGTCAGGTAGCGACAAAAAAGTTATAATTATTGAAAATCAGCATGTTAAATTTAGAAAATAAAGGTAAATATATTAAAGCTAGTGATTGCCCTATTGCAGCCACTATTGATGTGATCGGTGGCAAATGGAAACCTATTATTATTTGGCTGTTGATACAGGATATTAAAAGATTTGGGGAACTCCATAGATCGATCCCTGGCATTGCCTTAAAAGTATTAAACAGGCAGCTAAAGGAACTGGAGGCAGACGGTATAATTACCAGAACAGCTTACCCCGAAGTTCCGCCAAGGGTAGAATATGCTTTAAGCGAAAAGGGCAAAACGCTGACAGATATTATGAAATCATTAGCTTTATGGAGTACAACCAATATCCTGGAATCTGAAAAAGCTTGCTAACATAAGTGATATCTTAATTAATTTATTATTCCTTGCCACTACTGACATAGGGTTGTCATCACCCCATCTTTTCTTTGTGTTATAATAATTAAAAAACAAACACACAATGGAAAACAACCTTAATCAAGAAACAAACATTGTAGCTGAAGGATTCACTACAACTGATGCTATGTTAATTCACTGGCAAGGCCATCGTAGATTAACAAGAAAAGTTATTGAAGCTTTTCCGGAAGATAAATTATTTACCTATTCAATAGGAGGGATGCGCCCCTTTTCGGCTATGATAAACGAGTTAGTGAGTATTGCTACTATAGGCTTGCAGGATCTGTTTAAAGATGATCCTACATCATTAAATGATCTTCAATATCACAGAGATAAACTCCCGCTAGCTACAAAAGAGGAGATTTTAGATAGCTGGGATAAGGTAACTGTTATTATAAACGCACTTTGGCCGCAAATACCCCAGGAAAGTTTTTATGAAGTGATCAAGGCGTTTGGTGAATATGAAGGCGTAACCTCAGATATAATTCTTTATTGGATCGATAATGAAATTCACCACAGGGCGCAGGCGTATGTTTATTTAAGAGCTTTAAGTATTGAGCCACCTGCTTTTTGGGATAGATATTAATAATGTGAATATGGGAAAGCCGTTAACTGAATAAGTTAACGGCTTTGTTATTATCGCCTGAATATATTCGCTTTTACTAAGATCTGATCAAGGTATTGAATAGTCAACAAACCAAAGATGGTTAAAACAAATACCCACTTATAGGCCAGCAGCGTATTAAGATATGCCTGATCTTTTCCGAAATTTATTGTTGACAGTAAAGCATATATTACACCAACTGCAACAACAAAAACCATAAGCAATGTTAAATAGGAGCGCAGTTCACTTGTGCGCTTTGCTTCCGCCTGAACTTTACGCGTTACCTTTGCCGAAAAATCATAGGGCAGGCTTTGTAATGGTTCCTGTTCAAGTACATCAAATAAAAACTGGTACGCCTTGGCATCATCGCTTATTAAGCCATCAGTTTCTTTGTTTGATAACTTGTTTTCTTCCACCCACTTTTGCAGTTCCTCATCATCCATCTTTTTCATACCATATCTTTTTTAAGGTAAACTTCTACTTTTTCTTTCAGCAATTTTCTCGCCCTGAACAGGTAACTTTTTATTGTTCCCTCGGGCATTCCGGTAATTTCACCAACCTCTTCGAGCGAGAACTCATTTAGATGATATAATGTTATTACCGTTCTATATGTTTCGGGTAATTGCAAAATTAGCTGTTCCACATAATTTGCAACTTCTTTTTTTGTTAATAATTGCTCAGGGTTATCATTGGTAAAATGATAGTTCTCAATATCATCCGGGTAACTATCCACCTGCTTGTTCTTGTATTTTTTCAGATAGTTTATAGCGGTAAAATAAGTAACCTGCGCTACCCAGGTTGATAATTTAGACTGGAAATTAAACCTGAACAGCCCTTTATGTATTTTTATAAAAACCTCCTGGCAAATATCCGCAATGTCATCCTCATCCTTTATAAGGCGACTGGTGACATGAAAAACAAGTCGTTCATATTGTTTTACCAACAGCTCAAAGGCGCGCATATCGCCCTTTAAAATCCTGGTTACAACCTCTTTTTCATTAAACATATAACATTAGTCAATAGCTGTGGCTTAAAGGTTGCAAAAAATATTAAAAAAACTTTTACCTTGATCCCTGTAAAAAAATATTAAAATAATTGCAACCTCATAAATATTACGGTTGACTACTAGGGTAAATATTCACTCAAATATAAAAACATTATGGATCAGCACGTAGCAGTTTTCTTAGTAGTCGCAATAATTGTAATTACTATTGCCTGGGTT
>Ga0206832_10086_pt1 | contig 24543 bp, 23 predicted proteins | sample Alteio_BWOrgCont_74_FD_152896 | JGI IMG/M metagenome (GOLD analysis project Ga0206832, IMG submission 152896) | Enriched cells from forest soil in Barre Woods Harvard Forest LTER site, Petersham, Massachusetts, United States -... | ecosystem: Environmental > Terrestrial > Soil > Temperate forest >... | reverse complement strand
TTTCTATTTAATTTACACACCTTAAATTCCATAATTCTTTCTAAATTGCTATTGAATTCGCAGTCGGATTCTTCATAATAATTGATGATAATTAGAGTGAAATCTAAGTTGGGATATTTCTTTTGCAGAACATTTTTAAGGTTTTCAGCATCTTGTGGGGTAATTTTTGTACATTGTTTTGTGATTGTAGGAAGAAATGGATTGATGCTTGTATCAAAAGCTCCACGTATAAAGTACACCTTTCCATCATAGTGCTTTAAGTCTAGTATCCGGTTTACACGTCTTCTTAACCTAGATTGAATTTCCGGGAGTTTTATTTCGAAATTTAATTCAGTCCAGTCATGCCTGAAATCGATATTATAATATGAATTGATGACATGATTGTCTGGATATTGCGTTAGAAATTGCTCATCTACAAGGCCTTCAAAATCGTTTTCTATGAGAAGAAGAAATCGATCATAGTCCAAAGTTAAAAGCCAATCTAAAGGACCGGCAAGATGCCTAAGATTATAATGCCCTAGCACAGTTGCAATTTCACAATTTGAACCAAGGCTGAAAAATAAGGAACGTTGATTTTCATTTGCTTGTGACTTTCCGGTGCCGAAAAATAGCAAGCATAAAAACAATACAATATTCTTAATTTTCATTTTTTACATGCCAGGATCACTAGAAATCTGTGTAAATGGTTCCTTGATTAGTGTATCAAAATTTCTAATTAAGGGGTGTACATAATAGGTATCACACAAGTCATTTTTCACAAAAACATAGCCTTTTTCCTGTAGAATTTGATTAAGTTCAATTGAGGGTCTTTCAATAATCATAGCCAGAAAAATGTACTTATCAAAGGGAAAGTTTTTAAGAATTCGAGTTTCAGCACCCTCTACATCTATACTTAGAAAGTCAATGATATGAGGGGCATGATTTTCGTCTAGAACTTGTTCAAGGGTTTTTGTCATGACTCTGATGACCCCATTATTTTGATAAGACTCTTTCAATTGATTTGCACGACGTTCCGGATTATTATCAGTGTCATGATCTACAATTCCTGCAAATAGATTATTGTCATAACGGAAATCTACTTCGTGGCTTGTATAATCGAGACAGTCATTAAGGTTTATACTTTTTCTATTTTTGATTAATGATTGGTATTGTAATGGATTAGGTTCGATGCAAATCCCTTTCCAGTCCAAATATTTTTCTAAAATATAAGTGTTGCTGTAATATTCTCCGTCGAGGGCACCAATATCTACAAAAAATCCATTTGTCTGAAAATTAACGGCTTCTTCAATGTGCCATTTATCTTGATCAAATTGAGAGGGATAATTGATTCCGAACGGCGAAGGTGTTGCGTTTAATATTAACGATGTAAAGATGCATAAGATTGTAATAATATTTTTCATAAAACTCTCTTTTGTGTTCAGAGTGAACATGTACCTATTTGAGGTCTAATTCGCACATTTATACCGAACATAACTCAAAAATTGGTTGTTGACTTCGTCGGCTTTGCGTCAAAATTTTTGTCTTCACTCGTGCCTTGCCAAAGGCAATGGTCACTCGCTCCAGACGAAAAATTTTGAGCAGCCTCCTTGTCAAAAAGCCAATTTTTGAATCACGTTCGGTATACTTCACAAATTGTTTTCTAGAAAATTTTTATAAGCCTCGGGGTGTTTTTGCTTAAGGAATCGAATAATCGTATCATCAGAAACCATATTGAATAATTCATAAGATTCTTTAAGCCAATTGATGTCACCATATTCTTTTGATATTGCTTTGGGCAAGCGAACATTTTGGTAGTAATTTTCATCGCGTAGGGCATAGTGATTAATGCGAATATATTTGTCGTGGTGTTTACCATCTAACAAAATATCAGATTCTTTAAAATATAAAATATTCCTATCACCGTTCCTATATATTGCTTCCGGTTTCATCACAAAGATATGTGGAGACCATGTTTGGTTAATTATTACATCTTCAGGTCTTACAATGGTTTTACCGGCGATATTTCGAGGATGTGTGCGTAGAGAGCATTTTGTTAACTTGGTAATTATTGATTCTCCAAAAGGAATGTAAATCCCACTTGTTCCAAAATTTCGCCAACTTACATAAACAGCTGAAGTATCCGAGAAGTGTGTGTCAAGGCATTCGACTAGAGTATTTTCCTTCATAGGGATGATAAATTCATCGACATCGATAAAGGCCATCCATCTTGTTTGTCCTCTGGATCGATTTAAGCCATCTTGATACGCAGCAGTTTGCCAACCAGGAAATAGGGCTGTTGTTGGAGCTTTATGCCATGGAATTACTTCGACTAGTCCACTTTCAATATAAGGAGAGAGCACTTCTTCCCAGTTATCAGAACTTCGATCATTGTATAATAAGAAATGATCAACCCCAATTAATCGATGATATTCTATCCATTCCTTTAGATAAGGTCCTTCATCTCTGAACATTGTAAGTATGCTTAAATTGTGGGCATTTACTTGACTGGAAAAAAGACTTAATGCCGAATAAAAAAACATCAAAAAGCGTAGCATGGATACTCCTAGGAAATTATACCGAACGTGACTCAAAAGTTGGTATTTCGTATCACGATCGGTATATACCGAACATAACTCAAAAATTGGTTGTTGACTGCGTCGGCTTTGCGTCAAAATTTTTGTCTTCACTCGTGCCTTGCCAAAGGCAATGGTCACTCGCTCCAGACGAAAAATTTTGAGCAGCCTCCTTGTCAAAAAGCCAATTTTTGAATCACGTCCGGTATGCATGGATCTTATTTGAAGATATTTTTTTTAGCGAGAAAAAACAAATAAAAGCTGACAAATATTTATGAAGAAATTAGTATGCAGTTCATTTTTATGAGGAAGAGCATGAATTTTTTTAACACACTGTTGTTCATCTTTGTTGTCGTGACATCGGCACTTTTTTCAAATGACCGACGTGTTGTTTTGGTGACAGGAGGTGCAGGTTATATTGGGAGCCATACCTGCAAGGCGTTAAAAGAAGCAGGATTTATTCCGGTGACTTATGACTCTTTAGCTTTAGGTTCAGCAGAATCAGTCAAATGGGGACCGTTAGTCATTGGTGATTTATTGGATATAGAAGCTTTGGATAAAGCTTTTGCAACATATCAACCATTTGCAGTCTTGCATTTTGCAGCTCTTAGGAATGTCGGGGAATCTGTCAATGATCCCTCTAGTTATTATACGAATAATGTTGCAGGTTCCATCAATTTATTGAATGTTATGCACAAATATCAAGTTGAGCATATTATTTTTTCTAGCTCATGTACTGTTTACGGTAATTGTTCTTATAGTCCTATCTCTGAAACATATGTTAAAGCCCCCATCAACCCCTATGCGATGAGTAAATATATAGTTGAGCGAATGATCACAGATTACTCTGAGGCCTATAAATTTACTTATATGATTTTAAGATATTTTAATGCCGCTGGAGTAGAAGTCGATTCTGGACTAAAAAGGTCTATACATTCTTGCGGTTTTTTGATTCCGCGAGCGCTTCTTGCAATTCTTTATCCCGACACACCATTGCATATCTTTGGGACAGATTATCCCACCCCTGATGGAACATGTATTCGAGATTATATCCATGTCAAAGATTTAGCAGACGCACATGTATTGGCTTTAAAACATCTACAAAAAGGAAACGGGAGTAATGAAATTAACTTAGGGACAGGGAGAGGGGATTCTGTTCTAGATATTATTCAAACGATAGAAGAAGTTACCGGTAGAAAAGTACCTTATGAGTTAAGACTAGCTAGAAAGGGAGATGTACTTGAGGCTGTTGCGGACGCAAGAAAAGCAAGTGCTATTCTTGGTTTTCAACCACGCTATTCGGATTTACATGAAATTATTAAAAGTGAATGGATTTCTATACAGAATACGATACTGAAGAAATCTTAGGAATCATATACCGAACGTGACTCAAAAGTTTGCATTTCGAGCGCCGGAAATACCAAATTTTGAATCACGTTCGGTACAATTAAAAAGAAGGTGTATATGCAATTCGACATAAAAAAGTTTATTTGTGGAGTGATGACAGCAACGATGTTAATAGGTTTTACATCTCTTTCTGCTGAATGGGATCCTGAAATGAGTTTAGTAGATGCGACTGTTGATTTTTCAGTTTTACAAGATTCAGGGTATCTTAAGTTGAAACGTCAAGTGATAGATACATTAAAGGGTAGTTGGTGTTCTCAGGAAAAAATTAATCTTTTAATGGATATTGTAATGTTGGAAAAGCCTAAAGTCTGTGTGGAAATCGGAGCGTTTACAGGTTCTTCTGTTCTTCCGGTGGCAGCAACATTGGCCTATCTAAGTGAAGGCAAAGTCTATGCAATTGATGGTTGGTCCAATAAGATTGCTATACGCAATATGGCAGAAAACGATGCCAATAAACAATGGTGGTCTAAAGTAGATATGAATTCAGTGAAGAAGGGTTTTGAGTCATTGATGTCTTCTCAAGGAGTGAAGAAGTATGTGCAGATGATTCAACTTTCATCGGAAGACGCTGTCACAAAATTTGAATCGATCGATTTTATTCATTTTGATGGGGATTATTCAGAAAAAGGTGCTTTAATAGATGTTGAGCTCTATATTCCTAAAGTAAAACAAGGAGGTTATGTTCTTCTTTCAAATATCTTTACAATGGTTAACGGTGTAGCTCCTAAAGTTAAGGCTTTTTGTGCTCTGTCAGATACATGTGAATTGATTGGTGAAATAGAAAATGATAATGCAATCTTATTTAGAAAACGATAAGGGTAAACCATGAAATTTTATGAAATATTAGTTGTCTTTGTATTATTGGGGTGTGCAACCCTCTCTGCGCAGGATAGTATTACTGCAAATTATACAGGTTATCGTAGTATTGCACAGCAAGCATCGGAAGATCCCGCTGTTTTTAAGATATTTCGTACATTTCCGCAATATCGAATAGCTTTAGAAATTGATGATGGAGAGATGTTTGCGAAATATATAGAATATAAAGCATCAAAATTAGATAAGTATCTTGAAAAATGTCAACGACTTGATGTATTAGGAAGTCCTCCGCTTACTGATTACGAAGGTTTGGGAAAGTTTACAGCGACGACACTTCGTTACATCTTCCATGCCGACCAAATTTTAAATCATTTTAAATTGCCGGAAGGAGCCATTATTGTGGAGATCGGCGCAGGATTTGGCGGGCAGTCGCATGTTTTACAAACACTTCATCCATGTTCGAAATATTATATTTATGATTTACCCGAACCCGAGGCTCTCATTTCTACCGTAGTAAGTGCTTTAGGGTGGGATAATGTTCAATGTTTGCCTATCAACGCTCCATTACCTGAAGAACGAGTAGATCTTCTGATCAGCAATTATGCCTATTCTGAATGTGACCGAGAGATGCAGCTCAGTTATTTTGAACGAGCCATTAAAAAAGCGGATCGTGGTTATATGATTTATAATCAGATTGCTTCCGGTTATGGGATTGATTCTATAAGCATTGCAGAATTTGTCGATTTACTGAAGAAAAATGGATTTAAGCCGCGTGTTTCGAAAGAGCTTTTTGCAGGGGCAGGAAATTCTCTTATTTTATGGAATAAGAAATAATGGGAAGGGAGATTTTTTTTGTTATATCGAAGGTGACTCAAAATTTGGCGAGCACGAAATGCCAATTTTTGAGTCACGTTTGGTATATCTTGTTTTTTTCACAATGTCTTTTTGCTAATGAGAATAAGGACTATGTCATTGGTCATTTAGAAGGGCAGCCGGGGAATAATTTTTTTCAGATTGCAACAACGAGTGCATTGGCATGGGATAATGGTGTGGAGCCATTTTTTCCTCAATTAGGCTCCTTACCCACTTTATACAATCATTTTTTTTCACGTTGTAAGATTATGCCACCTAGCCCTGCTATCTCTTCGATTTGGATAGAGCCCTTTTTTCGTTATCATCCTATTTTTTACCAACCTCAATTACAGTTAAAAGGTTATTTTCAGTCATGGCGTTATTTTGATTATTATCGCGATCGTTTAATAGCGCTTTTTGCGCCTTCATCTAGGGATATGGCCTACATAAAGAAAAAGTACTCTCATCTTATTAACCAACCAAACACTGTTGCTGTTCAGATTAGATATTATGTAGAAGATCCGTATACCTATGCTCAGTATGGTAGAGATTATTTTGAGAAAGCCATGTCACTTTTTTCGGATGATTCTTTGTTTGTTGTGAGTAGTAACAGGATTGAATTTGCGAAGCAGGAAGTACCCACGGAAGGAAGGAATGTAATTTTTTTAGAAAATGAACCGCCGTATATTGATTTTCATATTTTAACAATGTGTTCTCATTCAATTATTACTAATTCCACATTTGGATGGTGGTGTGCTTATCTCAATAGAAATATTCATCAACGTGTTGTCTGTCCCCTCTATTGGTCAGCTCATGATTGTGCTGACATGTGTCCAGCTTCATGGATTAAAATTGGGGCAAAACGTTTAGATCCCTCGTTGGTTAAATAAATATCCATTTTTTCAATGTGTTTTGGTATATTACCAAACTCAAAATCAGATGATGTTCTCAAGGTGTGTTATGAACTGGAAAATAACTAAAAGATTAATCTTGAATTTTCTTTGTTTTGTTCCGTGTTTAATGTATGCAAATTGGGATTTTGAAAATTCTATCCCTGGTGCTTCAACAAATTCATTAGATGTATTGCGAGATAAAAAGTTTAAGTATCTCCAAAATAGAGTTTATGGAAAGTTACGTAAAAGTTGGTGTACACGGGAAAAAGCGCAATTAATAATGGAATCTATTGTGTTAATAGCTCCTTCAATCTATGTAGAAATCGGAGCATTTTCCGGCTCGACAATTTTGCCGGCAGCTTCTGCTTTAAAATTTATAAAACATGGCCATCTATTTGTGATTGATGCTTGGTCAAATGATGAGGCAATAAAAGGTTTGAAAAACAATGATATTAACACAGATTGGTGGTCCAAAGTTGATATGACATCAGTGAAGAAAGAATTAGGGAAAATGATAAGAGATAATTTTCTTCAGTCTTATTGTACTGTAATAGAAGCTCCTTCTCAAATTGCTGTTTCACAATTTGATGCTATAGATTTTCTTCATCTTGATGGAAATTTTTCGGAAGAAGGGGCTTTTCAAGATGTACAAATTTATTTGCCCAAAGTGAAATCCGGGGGGTACATTCTACTCTCAAATGCCTTTTATGTGATTGCTAATGAATACACAAAATTGAAGTCACTTTGGGTGCTGCTTGATCACTGTGATGTCATATCGGAAATCGAAGATTGTGATACTATACTCTTTCGGAAAAGATAGTAGTTTTGTTTATTCAAACATGGCATTGACAAAGGCTTCAGCGTTGAAAGGCTGCAGGTCTTCTAGGTCTTCTCCGACACCTATATATTTAATCGGTATTCCCAGTTTTCGTTGGATAGCGATGGCAACGCCACCTTTTGCTGTTCCATCGAGTTTTGTGAGGATGAGTCCGGTGATTGGAGTGTATTTGTGAAAAATATTTGCTTGATCTAAGGCATTTTGTCCTGCAGTGGCATCGAGGACTATGAGTGTTTCGTGGGGGGATTCTGGCAGGACTTTTTTACATGTGCGACGAATTTTTTCAAGTTCTTGCATCAGTGGAATTTTTGTGTGGAGGCGTCCGGCAGTGTCTATTAAGACAACGTCAGTATTGCGTGCACCTGCAGCAGAGACAGTATCGAACGTCACGGATGCCGGATCGCTTTTTGGTAGGCCTTTGATGATATCGACTTGTAGGCGTTGTGCCCAGATCTCTAGTTGTTCTACGGCGGCAGCGCGGAAGGTATCGGCGGCGCCAATGATCACTTTTTTTCCGGATTGTTTGAAGAGATTAGCGAGTTTTGCTACCGATGTTGTTTTTCCGTTGCCATTGACACCCACGATGAGAATCACAAAGGGTGTCGCTGTAGAGATATCGATGGAATGGTTGGGCAAGAGATTCAGTTGTCCAAGGATCTCGCTGCGAATATAATCGATGAGGGCTTCGCTTGTGAGTGTGGGATCTTTACTGAGTAATAAACGTATCTTATCTGTTAGTTCACGAGCATAGGTGGCTCCGAGGTCGGCTTCGTACAGGAGTTCTTCCAGTTTATCGAGAGTGGATTCGTCGATTGGAGTAGAGAAGAGAGAGCGCAGTTTGCTCCCGATGACAGAGCCTGTTTTTGCCAATGCTTTTTTTACATTTGCGTAACCGGACTTTAATAATTTAAAAATCATATGTAATTTCACTCTCAAATAAAGATAACGTTTGATTCTAAAGTCGCGTATAGCGACGGCAGCATATAGCCGTGGGCGTAAGCCCATGGAAATATATAGATCATTTAAGCCGCGAATAGCGGCGACAGAATTGTAACTGTCCTGTCGCCGCTATTCGCGGCTTAATTGATGTTTGATTTACCACGGGCTTACGCCCATGGCTATATGCTGTCGTCGCTATTCGCGACTATAGTAAAAATAAATTGTATACTTTTTATCCGTAATGGTATATACTAAGCTATTTAAATAAAAGAGGTTATATGTTCTTAGAGCTCCAACATGAAGCACAGATCAAAAAAAACGCTCTTGCCATTGAGGCCCTTGCTATTAAAATCGATGACCTCAACCGCGATATTGAGGGTTTTCTCAAAGAATTGAATGTATCATCTGAGCAGTTAACAACGTACCTCAATGATAAAGACAATTTTTCCCCTGAAAACTGGTCTACAATTGTAGAACAGCGTAAAGCCCTTGATGAAAAACTCATGCGCGAATTATTAAATATCGCCAATCCCAAAAAAACAAAACAAGTCTATGCCGACCGCAACATCCAATCCCATTGGCTTTTCGTTCGCTAGTTTTCCAATTAGTATGATTTTGCAAAAATTGCGTCGATGGTAGCTTTGCGGCCTGTTAGGATGCATTTTCCTTCTGTTCCGCTCTGGTTAAGAGGGAGGCAGCGTATTGAGATTTTATGTTCATCGAGCATTTTTTCTGTTTCTGCATCACCGCACCATTTTGCTAGGACGAAACCACCATGGATTTCAGGTTTTTCACTATTTTTTGGAGTAAAAAACTGTTTAAGGGCATCGAACGAGGTGATTTCTTTGTGGATATTGGCATTGCGGTAGCGGCACGCTTCGTCATATAAATTCTTTTGTATGGCATCTAGTAAAGCTAAAACTTCATCGCCTATTTGATCTACGCCTACTTTTGCTTTTTCTTTATGTGGGCGATCGCGGCGGCAGACCATCATATTATTGCCTTCCATATCACGCGGTCCCACTTCAATACGGATAGGAACGCCTTTTTTGATCCATTCCCAGCTCTTTTCTCCACCCCGTTTATCGCGTTTATCGACAAAAACGGAAATGGGTTGTCCGAAGTATAAACAGTTGCTTAAGCGTTTTGCTATGGCATCGGCATAGGCAAATACCTGTTCTTCGAGTTCAGGTTTTGGAACGATAGGAAGGATCACAACCTGTTTAGGAGCCACGCGAGGAGGAAGTCGTAGGCCATCGTCGTCGCCGTGGCACATGATGATTGCGCCAATCATGCGTGTTGTTGTGCCCCAGGATGTAGTGTAGGCATATTCCATTTCTCCATCTTTATTGCTGAAACGGATACCCGATCCTTTTGCGAAGTTTTGTCCGAGGTAATGTGAAGTACCCGCTTGTAGTGCCTTATGGTCTTGCATCATTGCTTCTAATGTGTAGGTGCTGACAGCTCCCGGAAAACGTTCTCCGGCGGATTTTTCACCGACGACGACAGGAAGAGCTAGGACATCTTCCATGAATTCGCGATACACTTCTAGCATCGTGAGAGTTTCTTCTTTCGCTTCTTTTTCTGTAGCATGAGCGGTATGGCCCTCTTGCCATAGGAATTCTGTCGTTCTGAGAAATATGCGTGGACGCATCTCCCAACGCACGACGTTTGCCCATTGGTTGATTAGTAGGGGAAGGTCGCGATAGGATTCTATCCAGCGGGAGAAGGATTCGCCGATGATTGTTTCGGAAGTTGGACGGATGATTAAAGGCTCTTCTAATTCACCTGCAGGGACAAGTTTTCCATTTTTTTCTTCAAGTCGATGGTGGGTAACAACGGCGCATTCTTTAGCGAAGCCTTCGACGTGTTTAGCTTCTTTTTCTAGATAGCTGAGCGGGATAAACAGAGGGAAATAGGCATTTTGATGTCCTGTGCGTTTGATGCGTTCGTCCAGTTGACGTTGCATGTTTTCCCACATGCCATAGCCCCACGGTTTGATGATCATGCATCCACGAACAGGGGAATTTTCTGCCATATCGGCATGTTTGATCACCTGTTGGAACCATTCGGGATAATCTTGCGCGCGTGTTGGCGTGATAGCTGTTTGCTCTGTTTCTTTAGTCGTATTTGCCACGGGTTATAACTCCATTGATTTGGTAACAGTATATCGTGGAAATCGTCCTTTCACAAGTAAAAAGATAAAAAAAGTAGAACATATTGCCAAACTTTCTAATTTAAGCTAGATTCCAACAAAGGCGAGGCTTTTCGTGCCCGTGAGCAAATCCTATTATTTGTCCATTTTCGTGCCCTGCCCCTGCCCCTGCCCGTATTTAACAATTTTGAACTAGGCCAAAACTTATGAAGAAAAAGAAGGCAGTGGGGATTAATCCTTTATGGCAGCTGCATTTCATGGATCATCTTGCTGTCGTCTGTATTATCATGGATATTCCCTTAATTTTTATTGATCCACATGATCATGAGTTGGCTGTGCGATATTACCCAGGACTTGATGCGCAGCTTCTTGACTATCAAGCGTTAACGCTTGATTATCTTATTCCAAATTACGACGTCCTTTTTATGTCGGATTATTGGGATCGCAAGACATTTCATGAAAAGTATGGACATATAGAAGAAAAATATCACAAGACATTGCGTCATGTGCATTGTCCCCATGGATTTTCGGATAAAGGATTTTACCTTAAAAAATGTGCTAATGAAGATATTACATTGATCTATGGTCAAAATATGATTGATCAGTTGAAGCACCATCGAGTGTTTAAGAAACTTAATGAATATGTCATGGTTGGAAATTATCGTTATACTTATTTCAAAAAACACCGAGAATTTTATGATGAAATCGTTGCCAAGGAAGTTTTTTCACGTTTTGCCAAGAAGCAGCCTGTTATTTTGTATGCCCCCACATGGATGGATACAGAGGAGTCTACAACATTTTTTGAAGCGTACTCATATATACTCGGTGAACTTCCGGATAATTATAATCTTCTCGTGAAATTGCATCCTAGGTTGGAGCTCGATGATCCGGCGTTGTATTATCACATCGTTGGAAAATATGAAAATAAGCCTAACGTAATCTTCCTAAAGGATTTTCCTTTAGTGTATCCATTGCTTGCGCATGCTGATATTTATCTTGGGGATATGTCGTCAATAGGCTACGATTTTCTTGCGTTTGATAAGCCCATGTTCTTTTTGAATAAGCATCGACGTGATCCAAAGACAGACAGAGGACTCTATCTGTTTAGATGTGGGATCGACATCAAGCCTGATGCCTATCCATTAATTTATAAATTCATCGAAGTGAACTTGTCGCAGGATAAAGAAAGATTTTCAGCTATTCGCAGTGAAATGTATACCTACACGTTCGGTCAAGAGCGCCCATTCCTCGACATTAAAAAAGATATTCTAGCCACCTATGATAAATAAAGTTTCGTGAAAATGACCGGTATGTTAGCGAAACGCTAACATATACCGAACATAACTCAAAAATTGGTTGTTGACTGCGTCTGCTTTGCGTCAAAATTTTTGTCTTCACTCGTGCCTTGCCAAAGGCAATGGTCACTCGCTCCAGACGAAAAATTTTGAGCAGCCTCCTTGTCAAAAAGCCAATTTTTGAATCACGTTCGGTATAAAACGGGGGATTGAGATATAAATCTAAAAATGGCGATTCTAAAAGGACTTTATTGGAGAAAAGATGTTAGACAAAAATAAGAGAGAAGCTTTTCCTTTTAATGGAATTTATGCACCGGTTTTGACGCCAATGCATGACGATTTTAGTTGTAATTATGAAGAACTTGTCAAGCATTGCAATGATTTGATGCAGAGAGGTTGTAGTGGTGTTGTGCTTTTTGGCACAACCGGAGAAGGAACTTCATTTTCAGTAGATGAACGGGAAAAGACTATAAAAAAAGTCATTGAATTAGGGATTAATCCACAAAAAATAATCATTGCTATAAGCTGTTGTGCCATTGACGATGCTGTAGTATTAACTACTTTAGCTAAAAATCAAAAGTGTGCTGCAGTTTTAATTGTTCCTCCTTTTTTCTACAATAAAGTTGATGATTCGGGAGTCATTGAATTTTACAGAAAAATCATTCAAAAAACCAATCATCCTGATTTAAAAATTCTCCTCTATCATATTCCACAATATAGTGGGGTGCCAATTACAATAAATATCATTAAGAAATTGCGAGAAGAATTTCCTAATAATGTTATAGGAATTAAAGAAAGTGAAGGAAATTTATCTTTTGCAAAAGAAGTTTTATCGACATTTCCTGGTTTTAAGGTATTTGTGGGGAATGAATTACATATTTCAGAAACTGTTCAATTGGGCGGTGCCGGCGCAATATGCGGTATTGTCAATGCTTTCCCTGAGCTTATCTGTTCGCTTTATGAGTATGGTAAGGATCAACAAAAATCCAATAAGAATGAAATTGTTCAAAATATTGTACGATCAATAAAAAAATACCCTTCACTTCCTTCAATAAAAAATATCGTTGAGAAACAGAAAGGGACTGCTTGGCATGTGTTGCGACCACCACTTATTCCTTTAAATGAAGAGCAAAGCTATGCACTTACAGAAGCATTGAGAGTGATGATTATATGAATATTTGTGAGCATTGGTCTAGAGTGGAATGGTTGCATAAGACTGTCAAGAATCCTAACATTATTATTCAAGGAACACACTCGTACTATAGTGGTTATTACGATGGAAATTTAGTTGGTGGAAATCCTGCAAAATTGATTAGGAATCGTTTTTCAGATGATGAGATTGCAAGTCTATTGGAATTACAATGGTGGCGATGGACAGACGAAAAAGTGGAAGAACTGCTTCCTCTTATTCAGAGTGCCCATATTCAACAGCTTTATGAAGCTTCTAAAGAGTACGATTTAAAAAAATAAGGACAAAGAACCAGGACTCACATGACAAGGACTTGGTTGTTTGGTGCAATTAAAAGTGTAGGTCGTCAAGAATTGCAGATCGAAATCAAAGTAGTTCTAGAAAAACATCAAATATTAACGCGATTCTAAAGTCGCGAATAGCAACGGTAGCATATAGCCACGGGCGTAAGCCCGGGGACTGTGGTTTATAGGTTTCTTGAGTCCTTTTTGCCTCGGCTCAGTCCGGAGCGAATGCGTAGGACGTCTGCTAAAAGCCCACTGTGACGAAGCGATAAGCGAAGGAACGGTGGGTATGAATCCAAAGTTTCATTGAGCCCGGAGCGAATGCGGAGGGCGATTGATTTTTCATGCCGGCTATTCTTGCATCCAAGTCGTGCGCCATTGCCGATTAAATTGTTCAATTTCATCATCGAAAGATTTGAATTTATGATGTTCTTTTTGATTCACGTTCGGTATACATGAGATTTTGAACTAGAAAATCCTCAATTTATCAATAGCTTTAATTTCAGTTTATCAAAAAACAGTCAATCGCCCTTCGCATTCGCTCCGGGCTCAATGAAACTTTGAATCATACCCACCGTTCCTTCGCTTATCGCTCAGTCACAGTGGGCTTTTAGCAGACGTCCTCCGCATTCGCTCCGGACTGAGCCGAGGCAAAAAGGGCTCAAGAAACTTATAAACTATAGATGTGCGACAAGTCGCACATCGCGAAAGCGATGACAAGTCACACGCACTCCAATTTTAATGAGCGCCTTTTGTGATGACGTGAAAAATGCCATCGAGGAGTAATTTGACGGCTTCTTTTTGTTTAGTAGAGAAGTGGCAAGGGTGTTTGCGTAATTCCTTGTGGATTTTCTCAAGGGCAGCTACAACAGATTCTCCCATATTCTTTTTGCGTTGATCTTCTTCTGCTAAAGGGAAGGCGTTACGTATCTCTTCTAGAAGTTCTGATTTTGTTTGTCCTTTGTAGCTTTCGATGATGTCTCTTTTTTTGTCTAATGAACCCTCGCGGCTCGCTAGCGTGTAGATAGCCTGTCGGGGCATCGATTCGATTTGCAGGCGCAGGTTTTTTGGCATCGACTCATAGAACTCATGATATTGCATGAGATTATATGGAGTTTGTCTATTGCCGTAGGCAGCAACCAGCCATGCGCTGAAGGCACCATCGCGGTAGCGTGTTAGAATGGCATGTGCTTTTTTAATTCTTTCACCATGCAACAATGCCGCCTGATTATTGATAGATTTGACTTCAGAAGTGATGGAGATCAAGTGTGCGAGATCTTGAGCGATATTGTCGTTTTTAATGGCGAATTGTTTGAGGATCAATTCGATCGCATTTTTTTCATGGGAGTTTAGATCTGTGATACTGAAAACACCCGCAAAGCTCGTCAGGTTGCCATTAGCCGACTGTTTGGCCATTGTGGCCATTTTGGAAGTCCCTTCATTTTTCTTTAGGCGCTCAGAAAGTAGTGTGTTTACGCTTGCCATGTTTACAGCTCCCTGAACGGTTAGAGTCTTTTTAGGATTTCTTTTGTCATTGCCATGTAGTCTTCAGCCGCTCTGGAGCTCGGTGCAGTTTCGAACAAGGGTTTTCCATAGATTGAAGCCTCGGAAATATTGATATCGCGGCGCACTTTTGTCTTTAACATTTTATTGGGGAAGGTGCGATCGATGACATCAGTAAAAGCTTCATTGCTTTTTCCACGGGAATTCCAGAATGACAATAATACACCTAAGACATTAAGCGGATGTCTTTGACCAATGTTGTCCACAAATTGGGATAAACGCTCCAGGCCTTTGACGCTATAGAATTCAGGTGTAGCACATACGAGAGTGTGTTTTGCTGCGATCATCGCAGACTCAGTGAGCCAGCAAAGGGATGGGGGAGTGTCGATGATAATGAAATCATAGGGAGCATCTTTAATGATATCGCGAAGGCGTTCATGTGAGTATCTATCGGCAGCGAGAGCTCCCGTCACTTCCACTCTTTCCAGCCAAGTATCACCCGGTACGATATCGAGTTTTGGGATCATAGTGGATTTAATGACATCTTTGAGCTCTTTTTGCCCTTGAAGGACAGCCGCCATGCTATCATTTTCATCAGGATCGAAGCCTAAACCCGTTGTTAGATTCGCTTGGGCATCGAAATCGATGAGGAGAACTTTTTTTTTATGAAATCTAACAAGTGCAGCACCCAGGTGCAGTACCGTAGATGTCTTTGCCGTTCCACCCTTGAAGCTGCTAATTGCGATTATTTGCATAAGGATTCCTCATGATTTATTGTCTTCGTCAGATTTAGATGATGTGTAGGGTGATACAGGACTACGTTCAGTTTTTTCTTTTTTGATAGCCTCTAAGAATGAGTCTAGGGTGATTTCGCCATGTACAACATTATCGCGTGTTCGGAGGTTTAGAGTGCGATTTTCGAGCTCTTTATCACCGATTGTCAGAATGTAATTGATCTGAGTCAACTGTGCATTGCGTACTTTTTTACTTACGGATTCACCAGTGTGGTCGACATCGCATTGGAATCCGGCAGCTTTAATTGTTTTGGCTATTTCGTCGGCATAAGGTTGATGTCTGTCTGCAACAGTAAGCAGGCGCACCTGCAATGGACTGATCCATAAAGGAAAGCGGCCGGCAAAGTGTTCGATGAGAATACCGAAGAATCTTTCGACAGACCCGAGGATAGCTCTATGGAGCATAATAGGACGGCATCGTGTCCCTTCATTATCTGTGTATTCGAGATTGAATTTTTCCGGAAGGGCATTATCTAATTGGATGGTCCCACATTGCCACGTTCTATTTAAAGCATCGCGAATATGGAAGTCGATTTTTGGACCATAAAAGGCGCCATCACCTTCATTGACTTTGTATGTTTTGCCACTATGGTTTAGGGCATCGCGAAGTGCTGATGTCGTTAATTCCCAGCCCTCATCGGTGCCAATTGTATTTTTCTCAGGACGTGTAGAGAGCTCCAGGTGGTACTTCAATCCGAACATAGAATAAATTTCATCTGCAAGATTAAGGATCCCAATAATTTCACTTTCAATATCAGAAGGTTTCATGAAGATGTGAGCATCATCTTGGTGGAAGCTGCGTACTCGGAAAAGTCCTGAAAGAGAGCCTGAAGGTTCATAACGGTGGACGTTACCAATTTCTGCAACGCGTAAAGGTAATTCTCTATAGCTGTGTGTGCCTGTGAGGTAATAGAGCATGCCACCCGGGCAGTTCATTGGCTTAATGGCAAAATCACGACCCTCAATTTCGGAGGTAAACATGTTTTGGCGGTAATTGCTCCAGTGACCGGAACGTTCCCACAATTCTCTTGTCATGAGTGAAGGCGTTTTGATTTCAACGTAGTCGTGTTTTGCTAGGCATTCACGTAGATAGGCAAGGATTTGGTTCCATACAATCATTCCTTTTGGGTGAATGAAGGGCATGCCTGGAGCCTCTTCTTTGAGAGAAAATAGATCGAGTTTAGGTCCGAGGATTTTGTGATCGCGTTTTTTTGCCTCTTCGAGGAGTTGTAAGTAGTCTTTTAGCTGTTTTCTATCCGGATATGTGATGGCATAAATGCGTGTGAGCATCTCATTTTTGGCGTCGCCGTGCCAGTAGGCACCCGATGTTTTCATCACTTTTAGAGCTTTGATTTTGCCAATATTAGGCAGGTGGGGTCCGCGGCACAAATCAAAGAATTCACCCTGACGGTACCCTGAAAGTTCATCTTTCGGATCGAAGCTATTGATCAGTTCACATTTGTATTTGTTGTCTGCGAAAGTTTTTAGTGCTTCATTTTTATTTGGGAACACTTCTCTTGTTGAAGTGTAATTTTCATTGATGATTGTCTGCATCTCTTTTTCGATACGTTCGAAATCTTCATCTGAAATCGTTAGATTGGCAAAGTCGTAATAAAAGCCATTATCAATAGGAGGACCGATAGTAGGTTTCGCTTCGGGCCAGATGCGCAGAACAGCTTGTGCAAGAACGTGTGCCGAGGTATGCCAGAAAATTTCTTTTCCTTCTGGATCTTCGAAGTTCCAAATGATGACGGAGTCCCCATTTTTAAGAGGGTGAGTGATATCGTAAGTCTTTCCATTGATGCTGGCTCCCATCGCTTGATTGGGTCCGGTTAAATGCAGTTTTTCGGCTAAATCCTTGACGGTACTGTTTTCAGGTAAGTCGATGACGGATTGATCTTTCAGTGTAATTTTCATAAAAATGCCCATTTTATTATTTTTTCAACCGGATTGTACCCTATTCATGATTTATCTTCATCCAACTTCAACGCAGCCTGTATAATTATTTGATCTCTAGTGGCTTAGATATTTATCATGACAAACAAGTTGACCGTTAAAGTAATTTATATATAGTGGAAGTGTACTAACAATTTTGGAGGTTAATTATGTCGTCTCTAGCAAGTATACCACATACAACTGTTCATTCAAATACCGCACAAAAAAATCCAAATGCTAATCAGAAAGATGGAGCAACAGCACAACTGAATACTCGTAGCGTACAGCTTCTTTCATTGGATAAAGCCATCAATGATAACATCGATTGGGCTGCACATGAAACCAGAAAAGAAAGACTAAAATTCATTGCTTGCATGGTTGTGGCATGTGTGGCTACGGTTTTAGCGTTGGCTGTGACGCTTGCTACGAATGGGACTGCAATGCCGGCAATATTAGGATTGGTTGGTATGGAACTTGTTGGATGTTTTTCATCTGTTTACTATAACGGTCAGTATAGAGAGAAGAAGAAACAGTATGAAGATTTAGTAAAAATGCGAAATTCTGATTTTAAAACTTATGTAGCAGATAGATTTCCGGGAGATCATTTTTCAACAAGTAAAGTGTTGGCGATGTATGCAGCATTCAAGAAAAATAATCGGATTGAAACTTTAGAGAAAAAGCAAGATTCGTCTCTTGCGCAACAAATCAACAAGGCTAAAGCGACACTTGGGGCAGAGATTCACCGTATAAAAGCGTTTAGTTAGTAATGTTAAAGTCTATAGGATCCTAGAAACGGTGTTTCAATTGCTGTTTCTAGGATAATTTCTGTATTTTTACTTTGTGAGATTCATACAAATAGATCGCGAAGCGTTTGGCGAAAGTCCTCTTTCGCTTTTTTTGCGTGACGACACCAAAGCGAAAGAGGACTTTCGCGCTCCAAACGCTTTGCGTAATTTAAGAATATTTTGTAAATCATATTTCTAATATCTCCTTAAGGCTACGCATGAAAGTTTTAATATTTGCTTTATTTTTAGTATTTTTTTACGCATCAACAGTGTTAAGTTCTAGCGATATTGGGAACTATTTGAAAGATATCGACATTAAATATCATGATTCAGGGTTAAAAAACGTTGATTGTGTTTATGTCATTAATTTGAAGAAGCGTCCGGAAAAATGGATAGATATAAGAGATGAGTTAGAAAACTATGGGATTCATCCAAATAGAGTCAATGCAATCGATGGTTGGATGTTTAGCAAGAAAATTAAACAGATTCTTTCCGGTACATATCCGGTGAGGCTGCGTGGTGGTCAGATTGGATGTCTTTTAAGTCATTTATCTGTGCTCAAAGATGCTTACAGGAGAAGTTATGAGGTAATTTGGGTTTGTGAGGATGATATTCAGGTTTGTGAAAATCCCCATCAAATTAGTGATTTCATTGCAAGGTTATCGAAAATAGATTCTGAGTGGGATATTCTTTATACAGATAGCGACAGTAAAAATCAGGAAGGGGAAATTATTCCTTCTTTAGCAACTGATTTTAGACCCGATTATTCTAGTATACATCACAGTAACTTTATAAAAAGAGAATCTATAGACAAAGATATTTTAAAGATAAAACAAAGATTCGGTACTTATTCAATGCTTGTTTCTAAAAATGGGATCAATAAAATTTTGAAATATTTTAAACATAGATATCTCTGGACGTCGTATGACATTGATATTCATTATGTGCCAACTATTAGGAATTACTGTATCAACAGGGATATAGTTTCTATTAATTATAAAAAAAACTCAGATACAGAATTCAATATCAAATAAATAGGAATGTTCTTGATTTTATATATTGATTGTTCTAATGTCTTAGTAATTCATGTCTTAAAAATGAAAAAAATGGAGATTTATAATGTTTAGTGATTCGCGATTAACAATGCCGACAGATGTGCTAGCTCGAACATCGAATCCTTGCGGTGCCCTTATTTCTACTCATCAAGATGGCAGCCATGTAGATAGACATGACAATGGTGGTCAAAAGGAAGGAGTCATCTATCTGCCAACTGAAACAGCAGAGTTGATATTCAAAACATTTGATTGTATTAGTTTGTTTTGGGCTTCCGGTAGTAAGGATGAACTAAATAATTTTTACTGCAACAAACTGAAAAAAATAGTCCGAGTGACAAATGATGAAGATCCCAATTACAAATCTATTGTCAGCGGCAAAACAATTGCGGATGAATTATATCAATTTATATTCGGCTCCGCAGTTCTAAACAAAACTAATAGTGACACCCATCAACCTATAAGTGAAAAACTAAAACCTAGGTTAGATAGTCTTTATTCCCATATAGCTAAAAATGAACTTGAAACTTCCAACGTTAGAGAACTAAATGCAATAGCCTCTGCAAATGAATGTGCGCTTAAAATATTTGATCGATCGAAACTAAACGAATTAATTGAAAAAATTGTTACTAAGATCCTCGATATGATCAGGAGGCATGCATCAAGCCTTGATGTAAATTCAAAATACTCTGTTTTCAAAACATGGTCTGAAAGACATGTAAGTTATTTTGAGGGTGCAATGGAGGAATTACAGAAGATAGAATCTGATGATGGTTTAAAGTCTCGGCTAGCTTCAAAAATAATACTGAGTGTAATCGAAGTGTTAAGTCAATCTTTGACAGTGAAGAATCTTCAATATGGTAATTCTGATTTAAATAATAATGTGATGTCATTTGCTATGAAAGCTCTGAATGAAATTAGACCAGATTCGAATTGCGAAGAAACAATCATGCGTTTAGGGGATTTTGCTTTAGAGAAATCTTTCTCGGAAGATGTTCCAAGGGTTATTTTTCACTTTAGCATCACGGAAGATAATGTGAGAAAATTATGTAAAAAAATTAATGAAAAATATAATCCAGAAGGTTTTAGACAAAATAAGGAACATTTAAGACATGAGGGGCTGAAGTGTATTAAAATATCAGATTTTAACGGAAATTTTGCCAATAAAGAAGTTGATGAACTTCGCTGGACGCTATGTAATAGTATGCTAGATGATATGATGAAAGTTAAAGAACATTCTTTTGGTGGTTTTGGTTATGAAATTGAATGGATTTTAAAATTAGCTGAAATGGGAACTGATGTGTGGAAGGAATATTTCATTTACCAGAGGATAATTTCGATTGTTAACGAGCAGATAGGCAAGAACAAGTCTGGCGATATTAACTATGCACAAAATGCTAGATGTTATAATAATTGGCTAAAATTAGCTTTCGATAAAAATAATACATTTTGTTGTAAACTAGCCGAATCTTATCTTTCAGGTGCCCATACCCATTTTAATTCTCTGACTGAATTACAGCAAGCGCATCAACTTTCATTAGTAAAAAGTTATTTTTTAAAATCATCTGGATCTGTAACAGTTGATGAAGAGAAGGTTATGAGGGGGAAAATTGCCTCTAAAGTGTGCAGTCTTCTTTTATCCGTTATTGAATCTTGTAGTTATGTGGAAGGTTCAAATGCACTTTCTCTTATTGAATTACAATTCAGAGATAAAGATCTTGAAGAAGTATACGAAGACGGAAAAAACATGCATGAACAGATGTGTCAAAAACTGTCTGCATATGCTGAGAATCATGGCGCTATGGAACTGGCGCGGGATTATCTCCTTCGCATGCAGACAGCTTCACATAGAGATGATGCACTCATCCAACTTGGAATGTACCCTAAGTGCTCAATCGAATTAGCCACGAAAATTTTATGGAATATTGATGATTCAAGCAAACAAATGACATTTCGATCGTATATAAAAAATCGTATTAAAGAAGATCCTGGCTATGCACCTCAAAACGATCCTCAATATGACTATTATCGACTTGAATTTTCATTGATATGAGTTGATTTATTTAAGGTATGTGCGCATCTATAATCAATAAGTAGTCATTAGCCGCCGGTCATCCTGCTGTGGATGTAATTACTAAACTAGAGGAAATTTGGAGCGGAAGTTCACCCCAGTTTTTTAAGAAACTGGGGTGAACTTCCGCTCCAAATTTTTTCTGGGCGTGTGACCATGTCTGAATTTATTCCATGTTGGCGTATTCGCTTCTATGGAAGTGTTGAAGTTGTTCAGCCTGATTAAAAACTTCAAGGACAACACGTAATTCTGCTTCTGCGTTTTGTAGGGCTATCTCATCTTTTTGATCGACGGCTGATTGCAGTTCGTTTGTAGCATTATTTAACGTTGTTTTGAAATCGGTGTCATTAAATGAGTTTTCAATTGTCTCCATGATTTTATCTTTATTCTCATTTTTACTATAACGCGAATGTGCAATTGATCTTAAAGTGTCGATAGAGCTTACTTCATTGATGAAATTTGGTTTTTGGCTAATATATGAAGCTCTATCGGCATCATCGATTCTGCATCTTCCTGCGCCGCGATCGATCATAATATTGACCATTTCAAATGTAGAGGTATTTAAATACATTGGCGCTGTCGTGACAGGAACTATTTTTTTTGAATTAGCAGAAATTTTTGAAGATAGATTTGTTGCACCCTGTTCGATGGAACCCGCAACAATTTTTGTTAGGCCTGCCATACCGGATACGATATCTAGTCCAGTGCCGGCTATTAGAAGTACTGTAATTGAGGCAATATCTAATCCCTTATTGATGACCGGACGAGATGCTGTTAGAGTTGCATTGGCAACAGAACTGATTGCTTTCCCGGTAGCATTAGCTGCGGCGCATGTAACGTTTGCTGCTGTTTTAGCAAAAGCGCAAGATGTATCGTAAGCCGCATTGATTGTAGCATAAGGATCAATATTCATAATTACTCCAATTATAGTATTTAAAACTGATGTTTTGTTAATTTATTTAATAATTAATCTAACTATATAGAGTTTGTGAATAAAAGTAAATAAAAAAGTGAGAACGACGCAGGACCAGGACATACACGACTTACAGGACACACAGGACCACGACCATGTTTTTTTGTCCTGTGTCTTTGTCGTGTGAGTCCTGTAAGTCGTGTATGTCCTGGTCCTGTGATGATAGTTATTGAAATATTTGATTATTTTCTATAAAGTGTTGTAGTAAACCGTTAAAGGATGAGTCACTTATGATTATAGCTTTGGCATTGAAAACTGATGTGGTCTAGCCTCGAATAGAGGCGAAAGTATATAGCCACTGGCGTAAGCCTGTGGAATCATCAAAAAGTTCTTGAGCCTCGAATAGAGGCGGCAGATCATTCTATTTATCCTCACGGGTGTCGTTGAATCAAGTAATCTGTCGCCGCTATTCGCGGCTTGATGTGTTTATGTGACGTTTCCACTGGCTTACGCCAGTGGCTAAGTGCTTCCGCCGCTATTCGAGGCTAGGCGGCCAAGGGTCGCCCCATTCTAGCTTGCGCGTTTGTTTGTAGAGGGCGCCGTGTTTTTTGGAAATGATTTTCTTTTCTAGGCCCGATTGTGCGCAGAGGACGAGGTCAATATGGCCCGAATGATGCTGTGGATGACGCAAGATTCTTGCCTCCGGTAATTTTACCGGGGACTTTGAAGCGATGATGTATGAAAATTTTTCATCTTCGTATCCCATGGACACACCTTTTACATCCATATGAATGGAAGAACGCTCCACGCGCTGTGCGAAGTGACACCAGTCACCTTTTTCCATCGGACAGGCATTGTGGTGTGGGCAAGGTGCAACAAGAAAAGCATTTTTTTGCAGTAATTGATCCCTGATCATTCTGATGCGCTCGAATCCATGTGGAGTTCCCGGTTCGATGACAGCGATGATTTGTGATGTCGACTCCCAGGCATTGTCGATGAGTTTTGACATGGCATTGAAAGGGAGTTCTCCCACAACATAAGAAAGAATAACGAGATCGTGTTTTGCAATTGTTGGGTCGAGAATCAGGTCTTTCGGTTGCCATTGGGCATTTTTCAATACCGGAATAAGAGCATTTTTCATGAGATTTTTTCCCAATTCCACCAATTGGCTATCTCTTTCATAGAGAGACACCTCTTTGATTCCGGGAAACACATCGATGGCAGCCCAGGTGGCAGTGCCGGGGCCCGCTCCGATATCGCATACATTCACAGGAGCAAAGTCTGGCATGCGCTGTTGGCATTCTGACAATACGCGATGGACGACGGCGAAGGTAGCAGGAAAGCGTACAGCCAGATATGCCATTCTGTGGGTGTCTGAAGTCATGAAGAAAGGATCTGTATCGCGATCTGGATTGCGGTAGCGATTTGTCAGTTCGATTGAAGCTTTTGCCAGGATTCCCCGTGGAACTTTTTCGAAGATTAATTCTAGGGAATTTTTTAAGTCATCAGGAAGAGTCATTCGTAATCTTTTGGGTTAGTTTTGGACACTTTATATGAGAGGCTATTCGTATCGATAGCCGAGTCTTTTAGGTTATCGAAATGTGTTTTGAAAGTTTCGGATAATTCTTTATTATCTTCATCTTTTAGGGCCTGCCTATAGAGCTGTTTTCTTTGTTTGATGATTGCATCGACAACATTTGGATCGTGGAAGATTGCATTTAGGACATTTCTTGGAGCCAGATAAATTCTGATTTTTGGAGGAGAGTCGGTTGTGATGTAATCAAGAAGGGAATAATATCCCTTTGTCGATTCAAAATCTGATTCCCCCTTTTTTGGTGCCATATCAGTTTGATCTGTCTCTACAGTAGATTCAGCTTCGGAGTTGAGATCCTCATTTTTTTTCGGTTCGATTTTTTTGTAGGGAATACCATGGAGGATTTTGTAGAAAATCTGATCCAATTTTGGATCATCGAGTCGAAGATTAGCAAGTTCTTTTGCTGATTGCAATTTTTGATCTTCAGGGAGGGCATCGGCAGCGCGTATAATGTCAGCGATGAGGTCATCGGGCAGTGAAGGTCTCTCTACCATAGCAGATTTGAAGAACGGTTGGTCTTTGTAAAGGGAGACAATCAAATTTTTCAAAAGGATTTGAGTTTGAAGCCATTCTTTAGGCTGCGCATCGCGTTTGGTTTTATCGATTAGGAGTTGGATACCAATGCGTGGGCTTCCATCGGCTTTCGGTTCGTTATTTTTGTCTTTCTCTGATTTTG
>Ga0206832_10085_pt1 | contig 24642 bp, 20 predicted proteins | sample Alteio_BWOrgCont_74_FD_152896 | JGI IMG/M metagenome (GOLD analysis project Ga0206832, IMG submission 152896) | Enriched cells from forest soil in Barre Woods Harvard Forest LTER site, Petersham, Massachusetts, United States -... | ecosystem: Environmental > Terrestrial > Soil > Temperate forest >... | reverse complement strand
CACGGTACAGGAAAGATGAGGTTGGTCTGAAGCAACGGGTTCTTCTTGGCGTCGAAATTAGGAAAGTGCAACCCGTTGGTCGGATCGGTAAATGGAGCAATCGGTGGCTGCACGCCATTGCCTGCAAAATCCACCCACTCCAGGAAGTGACAGATCTCGTCTCCGCCAATGCTGAGCGTGATCTTCAGGACTTCCGCGTTCGATACCTTTTGGCTGAGGGTCGCGTACAGGCTCGAACCCGCTTGCTCGATAAAGCCGAAGTGGAATGCCGCCGTGTTGGCGATTGCTTGGACATGGTGTTTAGGACCGAAGTCCGCATTGGTTCTGGGAATTCCTGGAAACTGGCCCTTAGCAAGCGCGGCCAGTGCTTCAGCGAAGGTAGCGCCAAAATCCGGATTAGTGGCGCTGCGATACCGGACGTACCAACTGGTATCCACACTGAGCTGCATGACGTTCGTGAGCCGTCCGATTTGCTGGGCGCCCGTCGCCTGGCTGCTCGGCAGAGTGCGGAACCGATCGAGATCCACCGGCTCCTCGCCCTTGGACACCAGGTAAGCATTCAGGAAAGCAGCATGGCTCTGTTCATCGAGATTGTTGCTGGAGATGTACTGTGAACCATCACCATCCAGCTGTTGCAGAGCAAGCTGGTAGGGATTCTGAGTTCCTTGCGTAACTCCTCCCAGCTCTGCATACTGCTGCCAAAGATCGGCTTCGATCAGTTCGGCGGCTGCCAAGAGTTTCAAAATTGCGACGTCACCCTTGCTGAGCTGCCCGATCGAGCTAAACGTTGCTCCGGATGCCTTGCCAGTTACCAAAGCACCGGTAGACAGCGCCACTCCGGCAAGCCCAAGACCCTGCAGAAAGGATCTCCGCCTAACCAACCCCTGCGAGTCGCGCTGAATAGATTTTCCCGTCGAGGGAGCTATGGTTTCCGATGATTCGGTTTCAGATATCACCGTGGATGAGAGATTTTCTTCTTTCAATGATTTCTCCTTATTGAAACTGGTTGGACTTCATTATTGATAACTTGGCTCGTGAGGTTTTTATTCCACAAGTTCTCCCGAGCCGTGTTTGGCAATGCATTTTGTGATGTATGTGGGATTAGACGCAGCTAGCGATGAAGAAAATGCAGCTGGGTTGTCAACTGATTGTCAAATCTTTGTCTCTCGAAATGTGAAGCAACAGCAGACACTCGCGCACTTCTAAGCGCATAGGCTCGATCGCTAGCGCAAACTAGATGGCCCCTGCTCGACGCTCGCATGCTGAATCCACGAGCCACGCCACGCCGATACTGATGGCGTAAAGCGCAACCATCGGGGCAGCGAATAGGCACATGTTCAAGATGTCGGTGGTCGGTGTGACTGTTGCGGCGACAACAAAAATGGCGAGTATGGAGTACCGCAGATTCCGCCACATCCAGCGAGCCGTAATCACCCGCATCAAAGCGAGAAAGAACACGAGAATCGGCATTTCGAAGATGAGGCCAAGACCAATGATGATTGTCAAGAACAACTTCGTATATTCCGCAATCGTAATCATGGGCTGGAAGCGTTGGCCGTAACCGATTAAGAAGTCCAGGGACGCGGGATAGACCATCTTGTAACCAAACAAGCCTCCAGCGACAAACAAACCAACTGTGCTGAGTAAGAACGGGAGGACATATCGTTTCTCCTTGCGGTACAGTCCAGGAGCGATGAACAGCCATACTTGATAGAACACAAACGGAGAGGCCGCAAATAATCCAGCGACGAACCCAACTTCCAAATAGAGGTTGAAGGGCTCAGTTGGGTTTAAGTACACCAACCCGCCACTGAGCCCATGATGACGTAGTGCTTGAATCAGAGGTTGCTGCACTAGACCCGAAAATCCGGTCAGCGAAAGACCAGCACGAGAGAAAACCGACAAGTATCCCGAGGACTGAAAAGATGATTCGTTTCCTCAACTCGTCAAGGTGGGCGAGGAGCGGCATGGAATGCGTGTGCCGTGCCAGGGCAGAAGCAGCCGTGTCAGCCATGCTACCCAACCGTCCCCCGGAACTGTGGACTCCCGGTTCCAGTTTCGAGTATCTGAGAATCGTTCGAGGGTGCATGATTGACTCGATCAAACGAGGACTTCCCCTGGGGCGATGCGAATTCGTCAGCGTAGGCGAACCAGAACGCGATGAGTAGCATTGCAGCCAGCCAGATCAATCCGTAAATAGTTAATTCCAACATTCCTTGCCTTCCTTTGCAGGTTTGTCGCACTCATGGGGGGCTAACTGAACCGACATGTGACGAAGATCACAGATGAGCCCGTACTACCGGAATGGCGCGACATACCATACGCAGTACGTTGCCACACCACTGACCAGAACAATCGCCCAAAGCACCAGCCCGGTGCGCATCCACGGCTTCCAATGTTTGAACCGCAGCCACTGGGGAAGAATGTCCGTGCCCGCCACTAAGACGATATAGAGTCCCAGAAGCTCAGCCGCTATCCCCAAAACCGCGTGTATTGTCGCCACCTCGTAGTACCATTTGTATAGACCCTTAGACAGCGCAGGCTTCACCTGTTGCTGGAACGATGGCCACATCACCAGTCCGATCATCGACAAGTTCAAGAGAAGCACCGTCGTCTGGCAAATACCGTGAGCCCTGTAGCGCTTCCGTTTTGCGAGAACAACTCCAATCGCGAGTGAAACTCCCATAATCAGCTGCACGACGAGGTTGAGATCTGCCCCGAAGTTGGCGCCGGTACCGAGAAAGCCCTTCATTGAAAAGAAAGATCCCCACTAGTCATTTCGTTCCGCTACTGAGTACTGATAGTCATAGCCGGCAAACTCTTCGGTCCGCACGTCACCTTCATCCACGCGTGCCTCGCGGGGAGGAATGGCGCGATCCCAATCCCGCTTCGAGTCTCTAACCGTCGGACTCCACAGAGTGCGCAACGTGTCTTCTATAACCGAGGCAATTCGGGTTTATTCCACCGCCACGTTAAAACAACACGCTAAAACAAGTGGAAGATGACTAAGGTTGCTAATGCGGATCTAAAGCAACAATGCTAGGCTAGGGCGCACTCGAGTGCGCCCCTTGCCTATGCTGGTTTTGTTTTAATTGATGGTGACGGTTACGGGCGTAGTATGGCTGAGTGCGCCGGACGTCCCCGTCACCATTAAGGTGACCTGGGATGTGGACGTTTGGGCTTTTGAACTGTTTGAACTGCTACCGCATCCAAGGGAAAGCATTGAGATGAGGAGCAGCAAACCCAGCGTGCTCGTCCACACAACGCTCTTACTTGCGAGTGGTTTCCGTTTGCGAGTCGTAAGCACGGTTCCGAATACGCCCAGACCAGGAAGCAGCAGGGACGCCATGCCAGACAAGCTGTAACCGGTAATCGGTGGCGGAGTTGACGCGGCAGCAATAGTCAGGGTCGAGGACGTCGCGCTTGACCCGGGAGAAATCGTCGTTGGACTGAACGTGCAGCTGAGACCAGCTGGCGCGGTACAAGAAAGTTCGATCTGACTATTGAATCCTCCAACCGCGCTGGCGCTGACCATCAGGCTGGCCGAACCACCCTGCGCGACGGTTGCGCTTTGGGCCGAAACATTCAGAGAAAAATTTGCACTGGTGACCGCCGCCGCTGGGACAAGGCTCGCGAACACGGCGGTTGTATTACCGCCAGAAGGGAAATTGGGTTGGTTGCTACCTCCCGCGGTGAGATAAAGAGTGTTGGGATCTCCGGAGGGTCCGCCTCCGCCAAACACCATGTCCCACAAACCGGCATTCACCAACACTTTGTTCGAAGAGTCGGTAAGTTGGCCGAGAAATGTCCCGGTTGTATCGAAGGCGTTGATGGTGCCATCACCAAAATTCCCTACGAGGATTGCGTTCGGAAATGCTCCGAAGGATGCTGGAGTTTCCACCACGCCCCAAGGCGCGTTGAGTTTGCCGCCGGCAGCGACGAAAGTGCTGACGAAGTTTCCGTTTGCATCGAAGATATCCACCTGCCCCAGGCCAGCGCCAGGTTGGGCATCGTGCTTCGCAGCATCCTGCATAGCATAAGCGACATAGATCTGGTTCCCGATGACGTGAATGCCGTGAGGCGCAAGACCCGCGGGAAGTTTTGGATCGGTGAACGAACCGCTCAACGAAGTGGGGTTAAAGTTGCGATCGTACACGTCGATTTTGCCGCTGTTGAAGTTGGCGGCCAAAAGCGAGGTGTCGTTGAGTAAGGCGAGACCCTTGTAGACCGCGCCGCTGGCGGAGTTATCAAATGCTACTTCCGCAGTGTTAGCGCCGGTCCAGTTGGCGATGATGCCATCTTCGGTGTCAAAGATGAACGATCCGCCGGCGAAGTAGCTGCCGTTAGTGTTCGCCACGGTTCCCGTCGGGCAACCAGGGGTGCAATTACCGTTCGGATTCTTTGAGGCACCGGGTATGGTTACGACTAAAGCATTCTTGGTGCCCTGTGCGTTATAGAGTGTGGAGGTGCCGCTGTTATTGTTGGCGATCCAGAAATCTTGCCCGGGGAAAATCGAGATTCCCCAAGGGTTTAGCAGTTGAGAGTCTGTAGTCGTGGCTACGCCGGCAGTATTGGAGACCAGGTTGGTCTGGGAATAGCCGGCCTGCTGAGCCCAAAACCTTGACGGAACCGCCAACGTCATGAGTCCGAATAACAGAAATGTCTTTTTCATGTATGTCCTCCGTAATCTTTTTGTGATTTGTACAACGTTGAAGCCGGATATTTCCGTTTCCCGCAACCAAGCTGTTACCTGTCGGAAGAAGGGAGTTCAGGCACGGATTGATGCAATTTCCCGGCTCTCGAACTCCCTCGGCGAAACAACCGACTTTGTGATCGACTTAGTTAGTGCCCGAAGAAGACATGGTGCCCTGATCCCGCGTCTGAGCTACCTTGGTCATCACTCGTGGCGTACCGATGGCATAAACGCCAGCAGGCGTCTCAATCCTGCTGAGAAAATACATATCCCCGACATGTTGGAAGGCAAGCTTTGCCTGATCAGCCGCAGCTCCATCGAAAACAATAGGAAGCAGTAATGCGCCTTTGTCATCGCTGCGAATGACCAAGCTTCGCTGTGAGTCAGAGACTCGACCTACGCTGTAGGTGCCAGCTGGAAGCGTGGCGCCTCCGGCCACAAAGTCGAACGGGACATGAACAACGATTCTGCTTGCGTCCTGTGCGCGGGAACTTCCGCCCAGCCCCAGCACGCAAGTCAGAGCAAGTACCGCGATAAAATATGACTTCTTCATAATTTCTCCTTGTTGAAACATTTTGAATTCGTTATGGATAACTGCGCCCGTGAGGCTTTATTCCAGAGTGTCTCCCGATCCGCGGCTGTCAAACTTTCAGAACATGGTGATTAGACGCGGCGATTACTTGACGAGATGGGGATGGAATGTCATTTGATTGTCAAGTCTTTGTCGGGATTTGTGACACGCCACAGTAGTCCTGCTTGCGTTGTTTGGAGCGGGGAATGCCGCGGCGGTGGTTATGACGATTGTTGCTTGTAGTTATGCGTTCAGTCGGCGGTAATCCGTGCCACCGGTGACCGCGTTGTTGCGAATGGACGTACTGAATTGGTTAGACAAGCTCAGCCTGAGATATTCGTGATCTAGCCACTTACTAAAAAGCCGAAGACGCTATGGATGCGGACAGGGCGTCGACTCAGTTCGATTCTTTTTAGAATCCTTATCCTCGCCGACGCTCTGTCCGTTGCTGGGGAGAGACCTAATGCGTTCTACTCGAGAATGGTGTGTCAGCTGCGCATCTTACAAATACGCGGAGCCTCGCACGAAACGAGACCCCGCGCCCCCTTCCGACCGCCGCGCGCCGCTCGCGGTTACGGTTTCACCTTGAATACAACGCCGCATCCGCCCGGGAGGTTGCCGGGACAACCGGTTTGGTTGACGTTGAAGTCGCCGCCTGACCCTGCCGAGCCAAAGACGTCGCCGTTGGCGTCTAGAGCAAGCCTGTCGTCCCCAGGCTCGGCTCCGTCGGCCCCGCCGAGGAAGGTATACAGAATCGTTTCTTTCCAAGTGCCGCCCGCTTGTGGCGTGAGCTTGTAGACAATGCCACAGCCCCCACCCGAGTCTTCCGTGCAGGTGAAGGCGTGGCCGCCACCATTCGAGACCACGCCGTAGAGATTCCCCGCGGCATCCGAAGTCAGGCCGGAATTAGGAAAAGCTCCATCCGCTTCGCCGACGAATTCGTGGATGAGACTCTCCTCGACCTTCCCTTTGTCTTTGGGGGTGATCTTGAACACTGTGCCCTGCAAGGCGCTCCCTCCGTTTTCTGTCGTACCGACTAAGTCTCCCGCCTTGTCAAGAATCAATCCCGAAAAAGAATTCCAGCCAGTGCTGGCGTCCACGAAGCTATACAAAGTGCTCTCGGTCCAGTTGCCGTTTGCGTTTGGCGTCAATTCGAACACCGTGCCGCAAAAAGCCGCGCCGTTCGTGTCGCCGCAGGTCGATGATTTGCCGACGCCGCCAATGAACGTTGTTCCCCAAAGGTTACCGGCCTTGTCGAACGCCAGACCGCCCGTAGGACTCTGGCCGTCTGTGCCCTTTCCTGTGAAGCGATGGAGAACCGTCTCCGTCCACTTTCCGTTCGCCAGGTGCAACTTGTAAGTCGTGCCGCAACCGTTGTTGCAGAAGAGATTGCTGATGCCGCGACCACCGTTGAAGGTGCCGCCGAAAAGATCTCCCGCTTGGTCAAAGATTAGACGGCCACTGGGATTGCATCCGTCCTTTCCACTGCTGTCGAACTTGTGCAGGATGGTCTCTTTCCACTTTCCACTGTTGGTGAGCGACAGTTCAAAAACGATACCGCAGCCGTTACCGCCGTTCGGGGTGACCCCATAAAGGTTGCCATTCGCGTCGAGGACAAAGGCGGAACCGGGATTAGCGCCGTCGCCCGTTGCCTGCGAAAACTGGTGAATCGGTTGGTAGGTGAAGCCGCCGCCCGCTTTCGGCGTCATTTCGAAAACCCCGCCGTCGGCGAATTCTCCGACACCGCCCGCGCTGAACGTGCCAAAAAGATCTCCGCTTGCGTTGAAGGTCAGGCTACCAGGAGCGCTGCCAGAATTGCGTTCGACACCAGTGAAGGTATGCAACACGGTCTCTTGACCTGCGCACAAGGAACCGGCCACAAGCCCTATGGTTACTGCCGCTACCGCCAAGCTCTTGCTCATGGCGGTTAAACACTTTCCGTAGTTCATCTCGTTATTTCTCCGTTTAGATTGAACTTAATTGTTGATAATTGCGCTCGTGACGATTTATTCCGCAACTGTGTCCTTGTTTCAATTGTTGAGGTCCAGTAACACATCCCGATTAGACGGGGGATGGTCGGATCGGATGTCACCTGAACTGTCAATTTCTTGTCGAGCTTTCGAAACACGCGCCAGGCCCTCACAATAAGGCTGTTCGGGCGCGGCTCTTCGTTGGATCATGTAGCGATTGGTTGATTTGCAACCAAACGATGAGAATGTGGCACCGCTCGTGCCAAGCGTTTATAAAAGGTTGACTCTACTCGCGTAGATTCCGCTGACTCGCCGAAGTATTTGTTCAGACGTTCGCGAAGCTGCATCCGAGCTCGCCATAGCCGCGACTTCACCGCGGACTGACTCAAGTTCAAAGCTTCTGCCGTCTGATCCGTTGAAAGGCCTTCGAGATCTTGCAGCACGAATACCACTCGCAAGGTCGGCGGCAACTCTTCTATGGTTTTGATTAGGATCTGCCGTAGTTCTGACGTCCGGTAGAGTTGTTCAGGATTAGGAGCCCAATCGATGACTTTCCGTGGAAGCACGTCTTCATCTGTCCCAAAACCCTCATCCAGTGACTCCTCTCTTACTGCGCGGTGCTTTCGCAGCTTCATAAGCGACTGGTTCACGGCGATGCGAATCAGCCAAGTAGAGAATTTGGAATCTCCTCGGAAGTCGCCCAGGTGTTGGTAAGCCTTCAAGAACGTCTCCTGGACCGCGTCTTGCGAATCTTCACGGTTATGCGTGACGCTTTGAGCGATTCGGAAAAGTGTACGATCGTATCGCTTCACGAGTTCCTCGAAGGCGGTAACATCCCCATTCTTGCTGGCATGGACAAGATCCAGGTCATTGCCTGCGTCCGCTCTGACTTCGAATTGTGCCGAGCCTGTTGCCATATGTGTTCAACTCGCTTTGGCGAAGAACCGCTTTGTAGAACCGGCGCCGTTTGGAACCGAAAAAGCTGTTTGATTGTTATGCGGTCCAAGTCACAATTTACTGCACCACAATTTGTCCAGTCATCTTCGGGTGAATCGTGCAGTAGTAGGCGTACGTTCCCGCCTTGGTAAACGTGTAGGAGAATTTCTCATCCGTATCCAGCACCTTGGACTTGAACACACCCTCCGTGCTGACCGACGTATGGGGAATGTCATCATTGTTTGTCCAGGTAACCGTCGTTCCGACGGGCACGGTGAGCGTCTGGGGCCCAAATACGAAATTGTCGATTTTGACCGCTGCGTTCGCCGCAGAAGCCTTGTCATTATTACTCGCCTTGACGCTCGGTGATCCCGCGAACAGCAGCAGCATCGCGATCATTACCGGCGTCGCCGAACTTGCAACCCACATGTGACGTTTTGTCATTTCCTTAATTCCTTTCGTGATTGATTTCCTGCTTGCTTTCCTAAAGGCCGAAAAACTCCTAACCCGCGAGCGGCGAATCGACGATCGCAAGGCTACGAGCGCTAACCACATAGTTCACATCGGTGATGCCCAGCACCTGTTGCAACTGCTCGGCTGGAACTTTCATGGGTCCGGCTGAGGGCGCCGTTCCGGGTGCGGGTTGCGGGAACGCGGTCGACATCGCGGTGTGGAACGAAACCTTGCCTTCAACCTTCTGCATGATCTGGTGAATGTGGCCGTTTAGAACGGTTACGGATCCGAAACGCTTGACGTAAGACAACGCTTGTTCGCTGTCATCAGTTCCCCAGCCCCAATCGGGATAGATGGTCCACAGTGGAATGTGCGCATAAAGCACGATCGGAGTGCTGGCCGAGCGGCCCTTGAGATCGTCTTCAAGCCATTCCAGTTGTTCGTGACCGAGTGATCCCATCCCTCCCGCTTTCAGATTGGCGACATTCACGAGACCGACGAAATGCACACCCTTATGATCGAAACTGGACCACCCAGTGCCCTTTGTACCTTTCCCGTAGCGCTGGAGAAATTGTTCGCCGTTGTCGCTGAGCATGTCATGCTCACCCGGCACGAAGTAGATCTGCTTCCCAGACGCTCCCTTCAATACCTGGTCAAGCGTGTCGAATTCACTCGGCTTCGAGAGTTGACTCAGATCGCCGGTATGAATAATGAAATCCGGTGCGTGAGGCATGGCGTTGATTTTGTTGATCGCCGTCTGCAGAGTAGCGGTGACGTCCGGATTGGCTGGCTTGTTAAAGCCGATGTGGCTGTCGCTGATCTGGACAAAGCTGAAGTCCGCACCTTTGCCGGCATCTTTGTCGGACCCCTTGCCAGCGCTTTTTGCGAAAGCCCGGGATACCGGAATGCCACTACTCATGGTCCAGACCAGGCCCGTGCCCGCCCATGCCATGCACTTCAGGAATCCGCGGCGATCAACGCCATCGTTGTTGAGGTCTTGCAAACTCTGATCGATGAGATCTTGCTTTTTGTCAGGCATCTGTCCTCCGTGATTTGTGACTTTCAGAGTTGATAACTGCGGCAGATCGTTTTTATTCCCACCCAAAGTTGAAGACAGGGAAACACACTTTCTCGGCGGCAGTACGGCAAGGAAATGCACGCGGCGGGTTCATACCCACCGCGTCTCGTTAGCCATGGAACTGGACCGTAATCAATTCCCAGTCGTGGTATGCAGCGCCAGCGTCCCGATACCAGGGCTGTTCTGAACAACTTCATCCTCTTCTCCAAAAATCCAAGTGTTGCCTGGCGACGGAGTTACTCCGGAAACCAAAGAATCGAGCAGGAAATCGCCCTTGGTGGGATTGGGACTGGGGGCAATCTTCCAACTGGAACCGTCCCAGTGCAATAGTAGAGTCTTCGCCTGTCCCGACCCGTTGGATTCTAAGTAGAAACCAAACGCCCAGATATCGTTGGCTGAATTGGCCGTCAATCCCAGCAAAGTGTTCGACTGAAATTGGCTCTTCGGTCCAACGTTCGGGCTCGGGACTACCTTCCAACTGGTGCCGTCCCAGTGCAGGATCAAGGTCAGACTGGCAGCGTTTGCCGGCTTCCCCGGTGTGGAAAAGCCCACCGCCCACGCATCGTTCGGCGCCAGCGCCAGCACGGCGTTCAACTTATTGTTCTTTCCCGCTACTTGGGGAGTTGCTGCAGTCCTCCATTTGGTGCCATCCCAGTGCTTCGCTAGAATTTGGGGAGCAAAACCCTGGAATCCCACCGCCCAGGCATCATTGGTAGTGTCGGCGGACGCGCCAGAGAGAGACTCAAATGGGCTCTTGGTTACTCGTACAGTTGTCGCCGTCCAGGTGGTGCCGTCCCAGTGCTCGAAAAGGTTGAAATCAAGGTTTTTGTCAATTCTTAAGAAATCGCCGACCGCCCAAATATCATTCGCTGAGATCGGGGCCATAGCGAAGAGAATCGCCTCAGAGTTCGGCGGAAACTTGGGGTTTGGAAACACGCTCCACTTTTTCCCGTCCCATTGTTCGATGATCTGCTGAAACAGACTCTGTCCGTTGTTGTTTTCGTTTCCCACTGCCCAAGCGAGAGTCGGAGAAAGATCGACCACGCCTGTCAGAGAGGCGGTGTTTATGCCCTCGATGAAGGGAGCCGGAAAGGCGGTCCACTTGGTCCCATCAAAGTGGATCGTTGACTGCCCGACTGCCCAAATATCGTTCGGCGAGGACGCCGACGCCGCAAGAAGATTGTTGTTGGTGTTCTCATTCGGGGTTGGGACGACCTTAAAAATCGAGGCTGCTCCGGTTTGTGCGCGTGCTGGCACGCCTTGAAACACGGCAAACGCCAATCCGAAAAACATCACTGCGCTAAATGTGAGTTTCACAATTTCTCCTTGAAATAATTGTCTTGAAATTTGACTGCTCAAAATACATAACTCGTGCGAACCGCATTTATTCCGGGCAAGGTCGAATGACAGGTCCAGTGGACTTTTATGATGAAGGACGACGGCTCGCCGGCCTGTGAACAGCTCGAATCACATGCATAAAAGGACACTGACCGTGGTTGCGGTTAGCGCCCTCCTGCGCAGATTACGGATAGGCTCGTCACCGTTTGCGACGAGCGTTATCCGACTCGCGGGTCCGCCGACCCAAACAACAGGTCTAGTTCGCTAGATAGCGCGCCACACGCTTTCTTCATTAATTTTTCCTCTTTTGATTTTTATTTTGATTGGTTCACAGATAAACGTTAGACGTGCCGACCCACGGCCAGATGCGCGCGGGATGTCACATGATTGTCAAGTCTTTGCCTCGTAGACACACGGTATCGCGTACGCGCACCGGTTCCGCGGTGCGCCGAAGGAGTGATCGTGAAGTGACTTATCGCGTTGCGTGCTTGCCCTCGTCTGCTTAGCCCAAGGGCGTGACTTATCGGAGCATCTCTAGCCAGGCCCGTTGACGCCACTAAGAAAGCCGCCCAGATGCGCGGTTAGTGCGACAAGACCGACGCCCAGAAATTCAAGCGCGAGGCGGTAGCTTGGCAAGACTCCTGCTCGCCGTCGCGCGCGGAAATGTACCCACCAGACCAGCCAGATCATCACACTCGAGACGAGAGCGAGCGCTAGATGCAGCAACAAGATGCCCTTCAATTTCTGGCCCTCGAGTTGGAACTGCCACGCAAGTATTCCGGTCGCGAGAACCGGCAGAGTTGAGACTGCTGCCACCAGCAGGTTGTAATATGCTGCGTCTGCGAGGCCACGTCGCTTCGTCCATTGCGCGATAAGGTCGAATCCCACTGCGGCGATGAACAGCGCAATTGGAAAATGAATAAGCACGACATGTTGTGCGTGCTTCGCTAAGAGTACGGACTTGGGATCGAAAGGATTTACCATAACCTCACCCCCTCTGAGACTTAGTCCTGATCTTGGTCAGCGACTGCCCTCGGCGGGTTTACCAGAGATAACGAACTTTTCGTTCGTTTATTCCACGCGGCTCAGCGATGGACGGAGCAGGTCTGGAGAACCGAGCGGAGGCGGTTTGTTTGCTCACTGATTTGAGGGCGGCATCGGGATAAATAGAATTATTCTTCTGGAAGGGAATAAAGCGCCGTCCTCGTAGTTTAAGCAGATAGACGTGTCAGGGACGAGCCCTCAATCCGACTCGTTCGAAGAACTGGCTATGCCGCTCTTCGACCAACTGTATAATTTCGCTCGCTGGTTGGCGCGGAATGCCGAAGAAGCTGAAGACCTCGTCCAGGAGACCTATGTAAAGGGTCTGAAAGGGTTCTCGTCCTTCCAATTGGGGACTAATTTCCGGGCGTGGATGTATCGCATTTTGCGCAATACGTTCTTGACATCGCGCACCGGACTGAGAATCACAATGTCTGTGGCTCTTGATCCTGAGCAGGACGCATCTGAACTTGCAGTTGAGAACGATACTCCCGAAACGATTCTACTGAGACGCTCGAATTCCCAAATGGTTCTGAGCGCCGTCGATCATCTGCCGGTACATTACCGGGAGATCCTTCTTCTTTATGAGGTGGAAGAAATGTCATACCTGGAGATTGCGGAAACTCTTTCCATTCCTGTCGGCACGGTGATGTCGCGTTTGTCGCGTGCCAGACGCACGTTACGCCACCATCTAGGGAGGAGCTGGCAAGGCCATGGAGCAGGAACGGAAATTGCGGGAGGAACAAACTATGGTTTGTGAGTCTTGGAACGAAAAACTCGATACCTACCTCGACGGTGAGCTTCCGGAGGGGGAGACGCGCAGCTTCGACGCTCATGTGCGCGCCTGCCACTCTTGCTCGGCTGATGCCCTTGCGCGCGTACAGTTGAAGCGCACGATTCAAGTGTCTGGAAGACGTTTTACTCCCAGCGCTGAATTCCGCCGACGTGTGCGGCAGAGTATTGCACCCAAACCGCGGCGCAGTTTCGGGCTAGAGTGGATGTTCGCTGCGGCGGTGGCCGTTATTCTCGCGGTCGGGGCGTTGACGTCAACCTATGTAGGAACCCGAGCCGACAGAGGACAGGTCTTCAGCGAGATTGCAGACTTGCACGTGGCAACCCTGGCCAGTTCGTCGCCGGTGGATGTGATCTCCACCGATCGGCACACGGTGAAACCATGGTTCCAGGGAAAAATCCCCTTCGCCTTCAACTTGCCGGAACTGCAGAACTCCGACTTCTCTCTGCTTGGCGGCCGGATGACTTATCTGGAACAAACTCCGGGGGCACATCTTATCTATGATGTGCGCAAGCACCACATCTCTGTGTTCGTGTTCCAGGAAGCCTTATTGCCCGCAAAGTTGGACGAGAATTTCCTTTCACAGAATAAACTACCGTTCAACATGGAAACGTGGAGCCGAGGCGGCCTTCGCTATTTCGTCATCGGTGACGCAAGCGCAGCCGACATCAATAATCTTGCGAGATTGTTTAAAGCTGCGTTATAGATTTCATACTTAAGGCACGAACTTATAGCCCAGACGGTGTACCGTGAGAAAGTGTGAGGGATTCGAAGGGTCGCTTTCCAGTTTCTGTCGTAGCCTGAGCATGTGGGTGTCCACCGTCCGCGTGAGGGGATAGTCTTTGTAACCCCAAACTTCAATGAGAAGTTCGTCCCGCGCGATCGCGCGACCGGCGTTCTTTATCAAGAACTCGAGTGCTTTGAATTCCTTTGCCGTGATGGTGATTTGTTCGCCCGCACGAATGACAGCCACCTTTGAAAAATCAACAATCACATCGCCAAAGACAAACACGTTTTCCGTACTGCCGCGCCATGAACGTCTGATTAGGGCACGCAGACGCGCAACCAATTCCCTTGGGCTGAACGGAATGGTCACGTAGTCGTCGGCGCCCATTTCCAGGAGAAGGACCTTGTCCGCAACATCTAAGCTCGTGCTGAGAATTAGAAGTGGCGGACCAGGAATCGAGTCCGCGATTGTCTTATAAAGGTCACATCCAGAAGATCCGGGGCGCAGTAGATCGAGGATCGCCGCCGTTGGTGTTTTGTGGCGAAGCATCTCCACAGCAGACACGCCATCGGGGACGACATCAACTTCATATCCTTCCGAGGACAAAAGCCGCTGCAGGACCTTCCGCAAAGCTTCATCGTCCTCGACGACCAGAATCCGATTTACTGTGGCCAGTCGTGGTTCGGATATCGCTGTGTTCAAAGGTGCTGCCAATGTGACGGTTGCCATAGCCGTTTCTCTTTCTGTGGGATCCCCTATGATTCGTAGTCAGGTATCAGAGCCTGCTTCACGAACGAGTTCTTCTTTACGGACTGTCTCGCGAACTGCCTTGCGGGCTCTCGCCAGACGCGACATTACGGTTCCTATCGGGATCGACAATATTTCCGCCATCTCCCGGTAAGACACATCTTCAACATCACACAGCAAAATCACTTCGCGAAAGATGACGGGCAGTTGCTCGATTGCACACTGAACTGCCTCGTTACCGGAACGCTCGATCAGCAGCGACTCAGGAGTGGCAGAACTTGCGAGCAAAGCTGGGAAATCCTCCTCCAAGTCCATCCCAACGGTCATGCGCCGGTCGAGTTTTGAGCACGAACTTAGAAAGGTGTTCTTCAGGATTCGAAATATCCATGCCCGGAAATTAGTGCCAGGCTGAAACGACCTGAAACTTCGTAGAGCCTTTAGATAAGTCTCTTGGACGAGATCCTCAGCATCGTTCTGATTGTGCACAAGCCAGCGCGCGAAGTTGTAGAGCGAATCGAATAGAGGCATGGCCAGCTCTTCGAACTCTGGAAAGGGTTGATCGGCCTGGGCGGCGGGGGAAGTCCCGAATCCGACCATTTGTTGTAGTCCAGAGACAATGTGTTCCATTTGTCTGCTCCCAAGTCGTTGCCTACTATCAATCCGCTTGCAACTCCCCTAGCCCTACCAAATCCATCCGCATTGACAGCGCACGGAATCGCACAATCGAAGCTTGTGCAAAAGCGCCTTACAAACAGCGCATGACCTCATCCACATATGTTTCCCCCTGTTTCGAACTGCTGGAGCCCCACGTCGTAGGCAATCTGACGCACCAGTCGGTTGGCGTCAATTAACCGCGACTTCTTTCCACATATCCAGTTCATCACCTTTTAAATAATTGCTGGCTAAGGACTTAGAGTCGCGTATTTCCTGAACCCGAGAGTCCATGAACGAAGTGCTAGACTTCTCTGCTGCGCCCAAAGGCACTGTGGAACAACAGCGGCCCACCTCCGTCGTGCGATTCGGGACCTATGAGGTCTCTCTCCAGTCGGGCGAAGTGCGCAAATCCGGTTTGAGAATCAGAATCCAGCAACAGCCTATGAAACTTCTGGAGATATTGCTGGAGCGTCCTGGGGAAGTCGTCACCAGGGAGGAATTGCGCAGCCGGGTCTGGACCGACGAAAGTTTTGGTGACTTCGACCAAGCTGTCAATATCGCAATCGCGAAGCTTCGAAGTGCGTTGGGGGACTCGGCTGAGAATCCGCGATTCATCGAGACTCTTCCAAAACGTGGCTATCGCTTCATTGCGGACGTGTCGGTGGTCGATGCGGACGCCCGCCCAAAAAGGCCGGAGACTGCGGCTGGAGATTTGCTGGGGACAGAGCCTAAGAATAGTAAGGATAGGAATCAAGACGCCGGATCGACCTCCGCGCCCAAACGCAAGCCATGGCCGATGCGTCGGGTCGTCGTCGCCTTCGCGCTTGTCCTGAGTTTGCTGATTATCTCTATGTTGCTATTTCGTTCGAGTGGGCGGACGCCGATTGGCATCCGATCCCTTGCAGTGCTTCCGCTGGACAATCTATCCGGTGATGCTTCGCAAAACTATTTCGCCGACGGAATGACGGACGAGTTGATCACTGACTTGGCGCAGATCAGTGCCTTGCGGGTCATCTCCCGCACGTCCGTAATGGCATACAAAGGGGCGCGCAAGCCTCTGCCGCAGATCGCTCGTGAGCTGAATGTAGATGCCGTGGTAGAAGGCACTGTCCTGCATTCTGGCGATCAGGTTCGCATCACAGCGCAATTGATCGAGGCCTCTACGGACAAGCACTTATGGTCCCGGAGCTACGAGGGCGAGTTCCGTGATACCTTGGCGCTCCAGAACAGGGTTGCTAGAGAGATCGCAGATCAAATTCGGATCAATTTGACTCCGCAGGAACAAGCTGCGCTGAAAAACGTAAGGGTTGTCAATCCGGAAGCTTACGAGTCCTATCTCAAAGGGCGCTACTTCTGGAATAAGAGAACGGCGGATGGTTTGAAGGTTGCCCTGGCTTATTTCAACCAGGCAATTGAGGAGGACCCAAAATACGCCCAGGCTTATTCCGGCATAGCCGATACGTATGCTTTGTTGGGAGACTGGCAGTATGCAGTCATGACTCCCAAGGAGGCATTCCCCAAAGCCAAAGCGGCGGCGACCAAAGCTCTGGAGTTGGACAGCACGCTCGGCGAAGCCCACAACTCGCTTGCATTTGTGTTGGATGGCTTCGATTGGGATTTTGACTCTGCGGGCAAGGAGTTCCGCCGGGCCATTGAACTTAGCCCAGGCTACGCTACCGCTCACCATTGGTATGCCTGGCACTTGGGTCTGTTGGGTCGCAATGACGAAGCTATTGCGGAAATGAAAAAAGCGTTAAACCTGGATCCGCTATCTCTTATTATTGACGCCGATCTGGCAGAACTCCTCGTCCTTGCGCACTCCTATGACGAATCCATCGAGCAGAGCCGCAAGACGATCGAAATGGATCCTAATTTTGCTCTCGCCCACAGTCAACTGGCCCAGGCGTACCTTCAAAAAGATATGTACGCTGAAGCGGTCGCAGAGCTGCAAAAAGCGGTTCAGCTTTCTGGGGGTAGCCCGACATGCATAGCTAGTCTGGCTCGCGCCTATATCGTGTCCGGCAACCGGAGCGGAGCGCTGGAACTGCTGAGCGAACTAAAGAAGCGCTCAAATCCTGATTATTCGAATGCTTCGGAGATTGCCATGATCTACGCATCTCTCGGAGATCCTACCGAAGCCATGAATTGGCTCGAAAAAGGCTACGATGAACGATTTAACCCCGGAGTTCTGCTGCGGCCGGGCTTCGATGCGTTGCGTTCCGACTCGCGCTTCCAGAATCTTCTGCACCGCATTGGCCTGCCTGGGTGAGAATTCGGCGTTCTATAGTTCACTTTCCCCGCAAGTTTGGTACCCGGGCCGGGACGGAAGTTGCAGGTTCGGCAAGAAGGTCGTCCCCAAGGCGCAGCAGCGTCCCCCTCGCACCTCACAATCGTTTGACAATCACTTAACATCCGCAGCACACCTCGCCAGGCTGTCTATCAATCCAAAGTTTAGCCGGAGGAAAGCTGTTGGAAGACTTCAGGCAAGACGAAGAAGGACTTGTTGACGCGCTGCTGTTCCCAGTAGGTTTTCTGGAAATCATGCTATGCGATCAACCCCGCTGCAAGCGCTGTTGAGAAAGGTAACCGCAATGGCAAAAGTGATTGAATATTACATACCAGAACGATTCCGAAAGACGGCAACCTTGGTTCCGCGGGACCAACGCGGGAAGATTATTGAGTTTCCCGTGCCGGAGAAAAAGTCGGCGTGAGATGCTCGGCCCGCGCAGATAGTGGAGATGGATCGCCGCAGTGTGCACCACGGACACCACACGGCCCCAACATCGAGAAGAATCGGACGGTTTCAGATCCTTTGCGAGTTGGAAGGCGCGCGCTCCCCAACGTCCAATCCATAAGCCCTCAGCGACGCGCCAGGTGGGAGGTGGTGCGGACGGGAATGCACACATAGCACTGATTCAGGTTTGCGCGATATGATTGAAGCCGCGATGGCAGCGCACAAAACCATGCTGAGCGAGCTTCCTCGGGACGAACGCCACCGCGTGGCCGGCATTGAAGAGGTCCTTACTCCTGCGCTTGTAATCTATCCGGAAATCGTGGCGTCAAACATTGCGCGGACTTTGCATCTGCTCGGAGGCGATCCAGATCGCTGGCGTGCGCACATCAAGACCGCAAAGCTGGCCTACACGCTTCGCGTCATGGTCGAGCAGGGAGTCCGGAATTTCAAGTGCGCAACCACGCTCGAACTGCTGGTAGCTTGCCACAGCGGAGCAGCCGATGTCCTTCTTGCCTACCCGGTGGTGGGCGCAAATGCACGCCGAGTGCTCGAAATCGCGAATCAGTTCCCGCACGTACGGATTTCTGTCCTGGTCGAGAACGAAGAACAGGTACGGCAATGGCGAGGCAGCTCAGTCGACCTGTTTGTCGACATAAATCCTGGCATGAATCGAACCGGAGTAGAACAGGATCAGACCGATAAAGTGCTTCGGCTTGTGCGTGCGGTTGAAGAAACGGAGCTGCTATTCAGGGGCCTGCACTATTATGACGGCCAGTGCGGGGGGCTCGACGAGCCCGAACGGACAGCTGCGGCGCATGCCGGCTACGATCGTTTGCTGAAACTTGTGATCGCGATCCAGGACAGCGGGATGAGCGTGCCGGAAGTCATCACCGCAGGCACGCCGACGTTCCCCTGCTCTCTCACCTACAAAGGGTTTCACGGCGCAGGGTTCATCCACCGCGTCTCGCCTGGAACAATTGTCTATTGCGATGCCACCAGTCTAGCGCAACTACCCGCCGAGTACGGCTACGCGCCAGCGGCGCTGGTATTAACCCGCGTGGTCAGCCGGCCGCACGACGGAATCATCACCTGCGACGCGGGTCACAAAGCTGTCTCGGCCGATGCTGGCGTGCCCACGTGCGTGGTCGCCGGACATCCAGAACTGACGCCTCTCGCACCCAGTGAAGAGCATCTTCCGATGGCATTGAACCGCGAAGCCGAAGGTCCGCACGTAGGCGAAGCGCTCTATCTCCTACCGCGCCACGTCTGCCCCACGGTGAACAACTTTGATTCCGCGCTCCTCGTGCGGGATGGCCAGATCGCATCCGTAGAGAGAGTTACCGCCCGCGGACGCGAAGCGCCGCTGCTGCCCACGTTGGCGAAATCCTCAGCGGGTCTCGCGGCGACCAAGCCGGTTTAAACGAAACAATCTCGGAAGGAAATTCCACGCCGCGACCCTGGTCGGGGTAGCCCATCCTTGTGGCGTTTTCCGCGACAGGGCGAAAATTCTATTGGCTCCGGCGGTTCGCCTTCTTCTTGGTCTTCTTTTTCTTTGCCCCAGGCACTCTCTGGCCCGTTTTCTTCACACTCTACGCAACGCAGTTGATTTCGATCAGCATGCATGGAGTGCGACCAAGATCGCTGCCGACCGTCGTGCGTGCCGGATACGGCGGCGAAAAACGTCGCGCGTAAACCGCGTTGTAGGGCGCGAACAAACTCGTATCACTCAGATGCACATGGACCTTCACCACATCGCGAAGAGAGGCCCCGTCCGCCTCGAGAATGGCGAGAATGTTATCAATGGTCTGCTCCGTCTGCTGCTCGATGCTGTCGCCGAGCAGCCCGCCATGGACCGGGTCGATCGCACCCGTTCCGCTAACGAAGATAAAATCCCCGGCCGGCCATCCCCGGGGAATAAGCTCCTCCCGGTGGGGCACCACGCTTAGCTTGAATCACGTATTTGGCCATATTCTCTTGTCCCGTAGTGCATTTTTTCGCATCATCCCGCTGACTCCTGCCGTGATTTTGGCAGCTTGCCAGGAACTGTCACATAGCAACTCCAGAATCGGCGGAAAAACGGAATCCATCCAGAAACGGAGACGAATCGCTAGAGAGAGGGCAAGACTTCTTTGGCAAACTGCCGGTTTTCATTGTGAGCGCTTACCCGTATGGATAATCTACGAAGGAGATGCTCAGGGACGAGACTCAACTCTCTCGAGGTTGGATCGAGCGTGCTGGTAATCAGGCTGGATGTCGAGTGCCTTCTTGTACATCTCGACGGCAAGGTCGCGGCGGCCGGTTTGCTCGTACACGACCCCCAAATCGAAGTACGCCAGCGCATAAGAGGAATCGTGCTCGATTGCCTTAATAAGCTGCTCACGAGCAACATCTAGGTTCCCTTGTTGTAGGAATAATGCACCTAAATCGCAGTAGGCGGCGGCTTGACCAGGATCGACGGCTATGGCCCGTCGGTACGCTTGCTCGGCGGCGGAAAAATCACCCCCGCGCTGAAGCACCGCCCCGAGATCGATAATTGCCTCCACATCATTCGGTCTCAACGCAATTGCCTTTTCGTAGGCGTTCTTCGCTTGTTCGGTTAGGGCGAGTTGCAGATACAGGTTTCCAAAATCCACCCAGGCATCAGGATCTCGTGGATCGAGAGAAATCGCCCGCTGGTATAAGGCCGCTGATTGTGAATAATCGCCCTGACGTTGGAAAAGGTTGCCAAGGTTTATGATCGCTGAAGTGTAATCTGGTTTGAGAGCAATGGCACGTTGGTAATAGTCTGCGGCTTTTGAAGTATCTCCTGCCTCGGCGAATGCAACGCCAAGATTGTAGAGAAGCACCGGGCTTCTTGGTGTTGCTTCCAGGGACTTCGCGTAGAGTGAGATCTCATCGCGCCAATCGAGCACTCGTGCATTGAGGCGCCAAACGCCCCAGAACACCCACAAGATCAGTGCGTACAGCATTAGTGATCTTGTCCAAGTCCTGAGGTGTGACAAAAGCCCCACAATCGCCAGTACAAGACCCAGAGCGGCTAAATAGGTGTAGCGTTCGGCCATACCTTGATAGATGGGTACGATTCCGCAAAACGGAACTAGTGCGATATACAACAAAGCCAAACCACCGGCTACTTGGGGCATTTTGTTCCGCAGTCGCAGAATGGCAAAGAATAGCGCCAGGCCTCCGATGAGTGCCGCTGCCCTGATCATCGGAGAATTGTTTGTCGGTACGTCAGTCGAACGCTCGATACTCATCCGAACCGGGAGGAGGATCCAGGCAATGTATTTCCAGAAAGTAATGGCTGGTTCGATAAGTACGGGGACGCCTGAAGTAAGTCGGGCGCCTGCGCTATGTCTGAGCCAAAGATAGACGGCATCGACGGCCAGCCCCACGCCCGGCAGCACTAACCAGCTGCGACGCACTGCATCGGCAGCATAAAGTAGCAGACAGGTCATCGGCAACATCAAGATGCCGATTTCATGCGAGAGAAGGGATGAGAAGCATGCAATCGCGTAACAGAGCAGCGCCACGATCCTGTTCGAACGCACATACCAATCTGCGCTCAATAAGCCGATCAACAGAAACAGAACCGCTAGGGAGATGGAGCGACCAGAAACCCACGCCACAACCTCGGAGTTAATTGGGAGACCCAGCCAGGTGATCGAAACCGCCGCGGAGAGCAAAAGTGAAACACGCAACTTTCTTAAGAGTAAGAATGCGAGCAAACCATTCGCCCAATGAAGAGCAAGGTTTGTGAAGTGGAAGCCTGTCGCTCTCAGGCTCCAAAGCGCGCGGTCCAGGGCCAGGCTGAACCAAAATAGCGGCCTGTAAAAAGACCCTCCCACGCCACGAAATTCGCTGTTAAACGGGACAGAGGAATGGGCATACTCCGCCACCGAACGCCAGGAGGACAAAGCGGGATTCTTTTGAATCTGGGTAACGTCATCATAGACGAATGCGGCACCGATCACGTGCCGGTAAAGCAACGCCACCCAGCATGCGCTAATTATTGCAAACCACAGGTCGGGGTTTGAGGCGAACGCCACTAGCACAGGTTTTATCCGGAGCCTAGCCAAAGCGCGCGAGTGAGAACGCGGGGCGCTATACGGGCGTTGTGCCATCGTTTATAGAATCATCGAAGGTAGAATAAAGCGAAATCGTTCATAGGAAGGAAACCCGTGAATAATCTGGTGGGCGAGGTCGAGTGCTGTCGCCGCCATGTCCGTCTTTCCGTTGGCAGCGACCCACACTACCGGACTAGGTGCTGCGCTTCGCTGGCACGGCTCCCGATGCTGCTCTCTGACTGGGTGTACTGCTCATAGCCCTCGGTCGCAAAGCACAGAGCGCGGTCGAAAAACTGGTCCAGCAGGCGCAATAACTCCATCTCGCCGTAAAGTTCGACCGGGCTGTTCATGAAGCCCTGGCGCTGCAGGAATTCCCAGAGATGTTCCTTGGTCACAACAATTGCCCAGCAGAAATCGGAAAGCGCTACTCCCTGGGAAGCGCGGCGCTCGCCGATCTCAAAATAGCGCTGCTCAATATCGTGGCTCGTCTTGGTCAGCAGCCACTCGCCAAAGTGTCGCAAGATTTCTTGAAATTGTCGCTGCAATTCCTCGATGGGAACTTTGCGCAGCTCGGCAGTGCGCGAGGAAGTTTCGAGTTTCGCGGTCAACTCCGCCGCGAGCTCGTCCGAATGACGTTCAATCAGCCGTACTAACCTTAGTGCGATCATGCCACCTTCTCTACGTTATTCGATGCAGGTTCGGGGTAAGCAGTCGCAGGCAAAGTCGCAGCTGCGCCAAAATGTTTGTAATGAAATGTAACTCACTCTTATTCACTCTGCCATTGCACTGTTTTGGCAAACGGCTTTGCCTTATGGCACTCGGAAGATATACGAAATCCCCCGAGGAGCGCTGGTTGCTCTGGTCGATGGTGTCGTGCTTCGGCCTAGGCGGCCGGAATCCACGGAACTGCGGCAGCGGATAGATCTGTACTCATCGTGTCATTCGACCGTCAGTGCAAACTCTGGCCCGACTGCGAGGCGAAGGGAAGAATCACTTCGACGGGTTGACCGACGTTACACAGCGCACATTGAGGCCCGGCGAACAAAGCATGCGTTGGCGTTGCAACCTATCAAACATCGCGCATCGAGTTCCCGAAGCCGACTTCTCGCTCGGAATGATTCTTGCTTAACCCATTTTTTACGATCTATTCCGCTTAGCCAGCGGGGAGGCGTCACCTTCGAGCAACATGTCGTCGCACAAACCTGAGCCACTGCTTGAGGCGCCTCAGTAGATGAGCTTTAGCGAAAATTGAACTTGCCGCGAAGTTCCCGCTGTCTTACTGATCATGCCAAATCCTGTACCCTCGATGATATTGGCAGGTAGCCCCATGGTGACGATATTAAACAGATTAAAGAACTCCCCGCGGAATTGCAGGTCCGCTCGCTCCAATCCATTGTCCCGGTGGCCAATCGGAGTCGTCTTAATGAGCGCAAAATCAAAATCATAATATGCCGGGCCGCGAAATGTATTACGGCCGAGTGTTCCAAAGCGCCCGGAGTTTGGTCCGGTCCCGCCCTGGATACCGATAGGAATGGAAAAGAAACTCGCGTTGTTCGCGCCTCGCCCGAAATAATCATCGCGTGGTCGGGTTGAGCTGCCGCCGCTCGAGAGGTCCGGTATTCCGATCTGGTCCGGTCGGTCCGCACCGATCGTCCCCGCCCCCGTCTGCTGGATTCCCGAGTACACCGTAAACGGCGAGCCGCTCGTAATCGTTGAGATGCTCAGCAACTCCCAGCCCTTCGTCAACAACTGGGTTCGATCCGACTGAAGTCCCAAATGCTCAAAATGCAAATCCTGGGCCGCGCTCAACGTGAAGGCGTGGGTCACGTCAAAGCTTGACGGCCCCCTCTCGGCTTGCGTATCGAAAGGATCTTGGGGGCTGAACAGCGTCACGGCGCCGGTGGATCCTGTGCCTCCGATAATACCGCTGACATCATCCAGCGATTTCCCCCAAGTGTAACCTGCTTGCAAAGACGGACCGCCGCGCCTAACATTTCCCGACAATGAAGTCTGGAGCGCGTTGTACGATGAGTGCGACGTTGCCGTCATTACGGACTCGAATCCGAAACCTCCCGTCACCGCTCCACTGCTGTCGAAGTTTGTAAACCGAGCAAATTCCGAATCCGCCCCTGGATACGCGTTTGGATATGACATTCTGGGAAGTCGAAATGCCGATGTTCCCACATATGCGACATCAGCCGTGAGGCCGCCGAAAGCCCGTTCGAGCCCCAGCGTCCAAGTCTGCAAGTACCCATTGCCGAAGCGCCGGTCGATCCCAGACAGACTCAGCAGCGAGAGCTGATGACTCGGTGCCAGCGCTGCCAAGTCTTGCTGGTATCGATTTACATCCATCACCGTATTCGCCGGGACTTTTTTCGGATCGCCGCTGGCCAGCACGTTCACGCCAGCGGTGTCATAGACGGGCGGCAATTCGTTCGGTGTGATTTGGAATCCATAGGCAATCTCCCCGTTTTGGGCCGCATTGACACGTGGATAAACAACGTAGGGCGTTGACCCGGTCAGAAGATTGTCCTGCCAGATATTCGGCGGAATCACTGTGATCGCCCCGCCCATGTGCACATGCACCGCCTGCGGCGCGTTCCAGTCCACCTGCACGCGCGGCTCCCAGCCGTTCCAATCGGTCTGATAAGTAGGCTGCGGATTGATCAAGTATTCCTGCCCAACGCCCGCGGGTGGGAACGAATTCAGAAAACTCGACGTCCGGTGCGCCCGCTCCGAAATCGGCGTGTAGACCTCATATCGCAGCCCATAATCGAGCGTCCATTGCGGATTGATTTTCCATGTGTCCTCGATGTAGGCGTTCACGTCATTCCGGTTGA
>Ga0206832_10084_pt1 | contig 24910 bp, 14 predicted proteins | sample Alteio_BWOrgCont_74_FD_152896 | JGI IMG/M metagenome (GOLD analysis project Ga0206832, IMG submission 152896) | Enriched cells from forest soil in Barre Woods Harvard Forest LTER site, Petersham, Massachusetts, United States -... | ecosystem: Environmental > Terrestrial > Soil > Temperate forest >... | reverse complement strand
TTGGTATGCTTTTCGAAAACAGGGTTTTCGCGGTTGCAAATAGGTAAATTATAGTTTGGAATGGCCGGCGATAAATGGTGAATATGGTGAAACCCAATATTGCCTGTTAGCCAGTTAAACACACCTGGCAATTTGTAATAGGTGCTTCCCTTAACGGCCGAAACCACATAGTTCCAATTGTCTTTTCCGCTTTTGTAAATGTTTTCGTACTGGTGCTGGATGTAAAAGAACCACAAAGCGTAAGTACCAAAAAAGAGCAGGTTAACAAACTGCACAACAAGGAAGCGGGTTGGCCCTAATAACCAGGCAAAAAACGCATAAAGCCCTATAAACAATATGTTGCTGATGGTAACGCTCTTTCTAACCTGTTTAAAATAATCGGTCTTTAAAAACGCAAAGCGGTTGTAAATAACTACGTAAATAAAACCACCAATGGTAAACAGGTAAAACGGGTTACGGTAAATTCTATACCAGATTTTTTGTTTGATGGTAAGGGCTGCATATTGATCGGTGGTTAAACATTCGATATCGCCAATATCACTATACTCTAACTGGCCATTATGTGCATGGTGAAAGCTGTGCGACTTAGCCCAGTACTGATAAGGAATAAAAGTAAGCACACTGCAAATAGTCCCAATAATGTCATTGGCAGTTTGGTTTTTGGTAAAGGAGCGGTGTCCGCAATCGTGCTGTATAATAAAAATACGCCCCAGGATAAGACCGTTCAGTATAGCCAGGGCAATAGAGGCTATTACAGACTTATCAAACAAATAAAACTGTAGAGCCAATAATGCCAGGTAAAAGCTAAAGCTATTGGCTATTTGTATAACCGCTTTTCTTGTATTTGGAATCTGATACTTCTTAAGCGTGGTGTTCCAGTTTTTTAAATCTTCGAGTAGTTGTTCTTTGTTAAACGAGTTCATTGAGTGTGTCATTTAAGGAAGCGCAAAGGTATGCTTTAAACTTGTTTATCACCTTATGACCCCGCTCATTTCGGTTGGGTTTTGGCAATTATTTTGAAATGGCCTTTTTATAGCCATAAATGGGGTATTAAAGCAAGGCTGGCTTACTTTCGTTAAATTTCGGCCATGAATGAATCGCCCGATGAGTTGAGGCTCACTGCAAAAGCAATATATGGACTTGAAGAAGTGCTTTCTTTTGAGTTAAAAAAACTGGGTGCGCGCGATATAGAACTGCACAACCGAGCGGTTAGCTTTACGGGCGATAAAGGCCTTATTTACAAGTGTAACTTACACCTGAGAACAGCTTTACGAATATTAGTGCCTATTGAAAAGTTTGAGGTGCAGGATGAGCAAAGCCTGTATGATGGTATAAAAGCCATTGACTGGGAGCAATACATGGGCGTTGATGATACATTGGGCATTGACTGCGTGCTCAATACGCCTCTTTTTACCCATTCGTTGTTTATTGCCCAAAAGGCAAAAGACGCCATTGCGGACCAATTTCGCGATAGACATAATAAGCGTCCGAGTGTAGAGTTGGCCAAACCTACTTTGCGTATACATCTACATATTTACAATAACGTTTGTAGTGTAGCGCTTGATAGTTCGGGCGAGAGTTTGCACAAGCGGGGTTATCGTAGCCAGGTTAACCTGGCGCCTATGAACGAGGTGTTGGCTGCAGGATTGGTTTTATTAACCGGCTGGAACCGAAGCAGCAATTTGATTGACCCGATGTGTGGCTCGGGCACCATTTTGATTGAGGCTGCGCTATTAGCTGCCAATATTCCGCCGGGTTATTACAAAGATGATTTTGGTTTTATGCGATGGAACCGCTTTTTGGCGTACGACCCTGAACTTTGGCAGAAGATTTATGATGCTGCGATTGACCGCATTGTTGAAGTAACCCCAAAAATTTATGGTGGTGAAATTTCGCATAACGTAGCCCGCAAGGCTAAGGAAAATGTAAAGTTTGCCAAGGTGGAAGACATGGTGCAAATACGGGAATGTGCTATGGAAGATTTTGAAGCGCCGGAGGGCGGAGGCATTGTAATTATGAACCCCCCATATGGGGAACGCATGAATATGCAGGATAGCAACGAATTATATGCCAGTATGGGCGATACTTTTAAAAAGCGCTTTACCGGTTACGATTGCTGGATTATCAGTTCGAACATGGAAGCCCTTAAATATGTTGGCCTTAAATCTTCGCGGCGCATACCTGTTGCCAATGGGCACCTGGAGTGCCGTTTTGTAAAATACGAAATGTATAGTGGCACCAAACGGGTTTTTAAGGAAAAGACAGAGTAGGCAATAATAATTTGATTTCGAATAAATATATTCGTCAATAAATTTTCCCTCAAAATATCCTTTTGAATTTATAACGGCTTGCCATGACACTATGCTTCAATTTTAGGTTGTGGATTTTAAGTGCGCTTACCTTAGCATTGTTGGTGTCATGCAACAACAAAAAGAATAAGCAAACGGCCGTTATTGAAACGGCTGAAACCGGCCAGGCTAAGGGCGACTCAGCAAATCCTGACAAAGGAATTTTTGATATTTCAGAACCCGAAGTAGCACCATCACCGGATATGGAGCAGTCGCTTTTAATAAAGGATGCCGAGGGGGTTTTATGTTTTGATGTTTCGCCGGTGGCGCCGGTAACTGCGGTAATTTCGAAAAACAAAAGCGGTCAGTGTAATATCAGGTTTTGGCAAATAGGAGAAAGCAAGTTTGCGAGCGAGTGTCCTCTTCCTGTCTCGTTTTTAGCTTCGGAAATTAAATGGCATCCCCGGGCTTCTGCTCTTTTTGTTATGGGTTATACCGGTAAGGAATACCAGATTCGGCGCGTAGAGAAAAGCAATAACGGTTGGGAAACTAAGCCTGTTTATTCTTCGCAACACGTCCTTAAAAGTCTGGTTGTCTGTCCACGCCCGCTAAGCTATTACTGTGCAACCGGGGGGTATTACAACTACCGGATTTTTTTTGGTGAGGCTTATGAGAAGGACTTGTTCAGAACGGTTACCGTGACCGAACACGGAGGGCGCTTTTATCAGGTAGTAGGCCCTGAAAAATCGTTTACTGATTTGGGAAAAGATGAGGACCCGAGGTTTAATCCACCAAGTAAAATGAAAGCCGATTGGGCCTTACCGGTTACTTTTAATCCTGCGGGCAATGAATTTATCTGGCAGGATAAAAAGGGTGACTTATATAGGGCTGCTTATGATAAGGCATGGGGCAAATCTGATCCTTTGGCCGAACATATAGGCCCGGCATCAAGCATATCAATTACGCCTAATGGACTTGGTTTAATACGTTGGCAAAAGGACAAGCCGGGAATAGGGGTGTATCTGTTTGCGTCACGAAAAGAGGAATTGCAATTGGGTGATTTGAGTTTCATTTCGCAACCCTGCTCTGTTGCTGATGGTAGGGGTGTTGTTGGGTTGACTAAAACAAATGGGCAAGTTAGCCTTACATATAAACCCATTCAGGTGCCGCTGGCAGATGTAGTAAATGCCTGGATGTTTGCGGAAAACAAAGAGCAAACAGAACTGTTTCAAAAAAATGGCGGTCTTTTCAGGCCTACATCTACGGACCAGCTTTTTAAGTTATACGAAACCGAAAATTATTTGTGTAATAGTTACGACCGAACGGTACCCACTCGTCCATATTTAGTAACCACAGATATTTTTTGGGAGTTGTATGGCGCAGCGTACGAAGGCTTGTTTGTTATACAGGAAAGATATGATGCCATACCGGCATTTTGGACTTTTGTTGATGGGGCTAATTCATTTTATAAAAAGACAAATAACCAATCGGCATGGGCACCGGTTTTTGCAACGCTTTCGGATATTAAAGACGGTAAGGTGCAAAGCGCTGAGATGAAAAATATTGAGGCGGCATCCGGCGCCGCTCGTTCAACCGTGTTGAATCGTGATTACAACTATGCAGATTTAAAACCGAGAGGGCATTATTCTTCCTCTACAGATATGCAACGTTATTTTAAAGCTTTTAAATACTTCACTACTGCTTTTACCGGTAGCGATGAAAAAATAAAACAGGAGCTAAACAATTTGCCTGCCGAAATCCGCGCATCGGCAGAGCATTGGATTGAAAGTTATATAGGATTTATTGCCGGCTCGAGAACGCCGATGGTTTGGAAAGGGCTTAAGAATAACGCCCCTGCTTATTGCCAATATCCGGGTGTGGGAACAACCATTTTCCCTTTATCGTGGGGATTTGATAATGAGATTTTATACAGGGATGTGTACCACGAAAACGCTACTGCAGATAAACAGATTACCGGGCCTAAAGGACCACGCCTGTTGCCAACAGGTCTTGATTTGGCGGCAGTTTTGGGCAGTAACCTGGCTGATGAATTACTGAAAAGTGATTACGAGCAATATCCGCCATTGCGCAAAGTAATTGACGCGCTGAAACAGAATTTTAGAGATGGGGGTAATGCATCAAAATCAGATAACCTGTATGATAAATGGCTTTATGCTTTGTCGCAGCAATGGTGCGATACATTAAGAGCTCCGAATGGAAAATCAAACGAAAGCATCTGGAAAGCAAAGCGTTTGCAAACCGGTTTAGCAAGTTGGGCTACCCTGAGACATGCCACGAGTTTGGTGAATGAAACGGGTGCAGCCGAATGTGGCGAAGGCGGTTTTGAGGACATGCTATTGCGCGCACCGCGTGGGTATGTAGAGCCCGACCCCAATACATTTGGAGCCATAGCCGACCTGATGGAAACATCTGTAAAATATGTGGCTAAAAGCACCGAGCAAACGCAGGGTTTTGATGCCGAAAAGCAATCGCTGCATGATGGAATTATCAAACGCCTGAAGGAAACTGCCGGCGAAGCGCGACTGTTTAAATCAATAGCTGAAAAGGAAAAAAGAGGTGAACCGCTCACCAATGAGGAATATGAAAAGATTTTGTTTATAGGCAGGGTAGCCGAACACGATTTTTTAATTTTTAAAAGCTTGAGCAATAAGGATTTTGGGCTTGCCGCCCCTGAGCCTATGGCAAAAGTTGCTGAAGTTTTTGGCGATGGAAATATTTCGCCTTATCTGATGTCGGCGGTTGGAAATACTATGGAGTGGCAAAATATGGTACCTTACTTTGGCAGGCATGAAATAGTAAAAGGGGCTGTTTACTCGTATTACGAGTTTAAATCGCAACAATTGCTGGATGATAAAGAATGGAGAGAAAAATTAAAAGCGCAGGAATACCAGCCATGGGTAAAACCATATATCACACTACAAGACTTGTCATATCCCGCTACCACCGGATTTTAAGCATCGCTTGCTTATGCCTGTTAACAGTCCTATCTGGCTGCCATAAAAAACCAGCGGTGCGCCTGCTTTTTGCTGGCGATATTTTGCTTGCGCGCAATGTGCAGCTTGAAATTGAGCAGAAAAAAGGCTCGCCGTGGTTACACATGGGCGACGTGTTTCATTCGGCAGATTTAGTAATGGGCAATTTTGAAGGGGCGGTGGGTGATGGAATAAGGGATACGATGGCACCATCGCCATCACCGGTTTTTAATGTCCAGAAGAAATACGTCAAACTTCTTTCGGAAGCCGGGTTTAACGCGCTTTCGGTGGAGAACAATCACAGTTTCGATTTAGGGGCCGCAGGTAAAACCAACACCATTCAGGCTTTACTAAATGCCGGGTTAACCCCGCTTTCGTTTGATAATTCTCCCCGGTTTTTTACCGTGAAGGGAATAACTGTAGCAGTGGTTGCCATCAACCTGATTCCCGGACGCGAGGGTCAGCGACAAGAAATGCCATCGGTTAAGATACGGCAGAAATTAAGGCTTGCTAGGGGTTTGTCAAACCTGGTGGTAGTATTTATTCATTGGGGAAGTGAGTTGATGTTATGGCCTAGCCAAAGCCAACGTGCGGACGCGGAGTTTTTAATAAATAACGGGGCTGATTTAATTATTGGTTGCCATCCTCATGTTATTCAACAACCTGAAATGGTATTGGGCAAACCGGCTTTCTTCTCTATTGGTAACCACCTGTTCGATCAGAAGTATGGCGATACTAAAGAGGGATTGATAGCAGAATGTGATATAAGGGATGGATATTTAACCTGTAAAGGAATCGTTACACATACTTCAAAAAACTCCTTTTTTCCGGAAGTTACCGGAAACAAGGAATTTAAGTTAGCGCCGGTTAAATTGCATGAACCCATTCAGATTTCGGGCGTAACCCTGAATGCTGAATCAATGGACACAGGCAACTATGCATTTGCTTTGCAAGGGCAAAATGAAGGAAAGAAATTATGGCAGACTCATCCTAAACATATCATATCACTACAAAAAAGTAAACTTGATGGGCAGCATGAATTTTTGATAGCACTGGAAAAGCATTACTCAAATATGGATGATGAAATTGGTGTAAGGCCCTACGTTTATAGCATCGAAAAAGATGGACCGGTATCGCGCTGGCGCGGTTCGGCATTGGCGTGGCCTTTGCTTGATGCTGAGCTTTTACCCGGTAATGAACAGGTTTTATGCGCGCTGCACCGGGGAGATTCATTTATTCAATTAAACGCAGGAGAACGGACCACTCGTGTGCTGGCTTATAGATGGAATGGATTTGGTTTTAACGCAATTAACGACTCGGTCATTTGCCGGAAATGTGCGGAGGTTTTTGCGGGCAAATAACTGTTATTGGTGAAGCAGTATTTTCAGTTTATTAAACGCTGCAACGTTATTCGACCGGTCGAGCGATTTAATGATGTCGTTTTTATCGCGTTGAGAAAGATGCATGCTCATGGCAGCTTTTTCATCCTTCTTCTTGTCGGCCGTGTATTCAAAAAGCACAAAATTTAGTTTGCCGCGTAATTCGTCATCCATGTAGTTCAACTTCTGGTCAATTAAAAAATCCTGCATGCGATCCATGTTAATATAAACGGTGCCCAACGGATCGGTAAAACGCGACATCATGGTGGTTTGCAACTGCTCGGCCGGCTCGTCCTGCTTTTTATCATCGCGTATTTCAATTACCACTACGCCGCTAGTGTTTTTATTTATCCAATCTTTAAAGGTTTGCAAAAACCTGAATGTAGGTTCTACACCGGCATCGTCCAGCACTCCACCATCCATAACATAAGTTGAGGGGCTGGTAGGTAAAACCGGGTTGGGCAATATAAAAGGAAAAGTTGCGTCCATCCGCATGGCTGAGGTTACGAGCAGATTTGCACCATCCTGCTTCTCAAAAAACCTGCAGAAATCAATACCATCAATTGCCAGTTGGTTGCCTTCGGCGTTTTTACCATAAGGCCGCATTAAAAACGAAACCGGTTGAGGGCTGATAAAAAACCTGCGAGAGTCGTTCATTACCGTGGTGTAGTAAATCATCATCGGTATTTTGGCTTTAAACTCAGCGTCTTTATAGTCGTTAATGGTTTTATCAAACCTTAAACTTGTATTGCGGCAGTAAAACTTTTCAAAAATATACCCGCGGTCCTGGGCGTAAGTGTAATTGCCAAGCTTAAACTTGTGAATTGGCGCCAGGCCATCGTTACTGAGAATTGAAAGTGCAAGAGGGTTCAATAAATCTTTGGCCACGTTAAATGCATATTGCCGGTCGCGGATATTTACGGGAAAGCCTTCCTTTTTTTGCAGAAACAACTCTCTTAAATAAGTTGTGGCAAACATACCGCCCGAGGCCCCCGAAATAAGAAAGGTTTTGTCAAGCAATTTTCCACCGGCAAGGCTATCGCAGTTTTGTAGCACAGACATAACGAACATACCCGAACGCAGGCCGCCACCGCTTACATTAATAAAATACAGCATCGGCTTTTTTGTGGGGTCCTTAGGGTCTGTATTTTTTGCTTTCCAGTTTTCAAATATTTGGGTAACGTAAACCTTGTCTTTTTCTATAATCGAATCGGTTGAAAGAGCCCTAAACCTATCGAGGTTATAAGCTGCTTTTTCGGTTTTGTAGTTGAGGCCGTAAACGGTGTTTTGAAGGCCAAATAAATCGTATTTGGTTAGTTGGTTGGCCACTACCAGAAAGACGATAATAGCTGTTGAGCCCCAACCGCCGGTCCAGTATAAAAACATACCAAAAAGCGACATCAGTACGCTAACAAACAAAAATGCACTGGCCGCTATCGGAAACTGGAAAAACGGATTTTCAAGTAAAAAACCTGCAGCAATTAGCGCGGCAAAAGCGCAAACAAAAGCTATAAACGCATTCCAGTGATGTCTTCGGAAAACCAATTGATACAGCTTAGGATCGTAATTATCGACTGTGCGCGTATGCCTTACGCCTAAAGTATTGGTAACGTAGTAATCAACCCGGTTGTTATAAAGCGGCTCCATCGCATCGCTGAACTGTACGCGTCTAAAAGCTTTTTTTGTTCTTATTTTTTCTTTGTTGGCCGCAATAATGCTGCCGGCATTTTGATTGGTAAGGCTGAAAAATACAGTGGTAATGAGAATCATAAAAGCAAACCCGGCTGAAAAGCCGAGCAGGTCAAAAAATATGATAGCGAATCCTTTAAACTCGTTGTTAACCTGGAAAAGTACGATAGCAGTGAAATAGGAAATAATAAATGCGAGGGGAATGATAGAGTTATTGATGAAAAACATACCCAGCGGAAACCTGAGGCTGGCCATAAAAGGGTAGCGGTAGCTATGCAAAATATACATTACCACATTCCAGGTAACAAACATGGCCCCGAAACCAATACCCACAACTGCAAAGCTTAAATAGTCTACATGGCCAAGGTATTCGGGGTCAAGAAAAACGGCAGGCATACCTATACGGGTGCCAAATTTGCCGACAATAATGACTGTCAGAAAAATCCAGAATATTAGAAGAAACTGCTGCCTCTTAAACGAAAGCAGCAAAAGCTGGATTGGGAATGAATAGTAAATTTCTTTAAGCGTTTTTACCATGCTAAAATTCAAAACCCAATTTACGACAAACACTTACGTTACCGGCAGAAAGTTGAAACAAATCAACCCTGGTGCACCCGGTTGTTTAGCCTAAACTACAGATTGCTAATTTTTTATTTCCAAAAGCATCATGCTCCAGCCATTATCCAACTTATAAATGAGGGGAAGCTTTGGTGATTCTAAAATATCAATGGTGCATTTCGGGTTTCCTCCCTCCAATTCCCACCCGGATAAACTCACGCCGTTGTCGTTAATGATAAATGGGAAAGTACCCATAGTATTACCCATCACCGTAGTGGTATCTGATGCGCCGTTAAGTTTTAAAGAAGTTTGGGCTGAGCCGGTAATATCGCTGCATACCGCAGAGCTAAGCCATAAGCACGTTTCCTTATCTAATTTCGAATCGCCGCCGGTGAAAATATTCGACAGGGCCTTTGCATTGGTAACTGCATTATGGCTCATGGTGACACTACCGCTTTTATTATCAGGGTCGGTGGTTTTATAGGTGAAAGATACCTCATCGCCTAATTTCTTTAGGGTGAGGATCAGTTTATACTCTTTACCGTTGGCGGTTACATTATAGGTTAATTGCGCGCCCGGCTTCATGGCTTTTTCGTAAGTTTCAAGGTCGGCAAGGTCTTGTGCCGTAATATGCATGGCCGACAAGCTGAAAACGGCGATAAGAATAGCGTATATTTTTTGCATAGGTTTTTTGCTTATTTCCAAAGGTAATAACCGAAACGAGAAATAAGAAAGAATGTGAAGTTGCTTTTCAGAGACTGGATAAGCAACGGGGTTGCATATATTATCTACCGGGCCTCAATAGCCCCGATATCATACCGATACGGATTGTTTGTTTTTGAAACCGGACGCATATGGTCGTACAAATCTGTAGGCAAACCCGTAGGGCAATAATCAATAGCAGGGGAAAAAAAGCCATTTACAGGGGCCGAGTTATTGGTGCTATCGTTTAGCGTAAATTGGTTGGCAGCGGCATTTACAAAAAGAGGGTCTTTATTGAATATATTATGGCTATTGATTTTTGCAAACATAGCTAACGTATCAGCCGGAGTCGTCATCAGGCAATAATTAAATGTAGTATTAAACCGTGCCAGGTCAAGGTTGTCGAAATTAGCAAAAGTAATTTCGTTGGGCAGACTGCCGTAAATAATACAATTAGTAAAGTTGGATGTAAGTGGCTCGGGATAATAAAGATTTGAGTTATTGGCCTGGGTAACGGTAACCACATTACTTAGTAGCACCACCGGCGTTTGGTGGTTTACATTGGCATTACCAGAATTGTACATGGTGCAATTGGTAAAATTGTAAACGCCACCCAAGGCCAGTTTTATCAGGTAATCGCCGGCCGTGAAAAACAACGAGTTTTGTGCCGTTATATCTGCATTAAAGCCATAAATGGCGTTATACTGTGCATTTTCAACTATGCTCTTTTGTATATTAACCACCGGCCGCTGCATTGAGCCCTGAAAATCGGTTGCATTGCTTGACGACGCTGAACCACCGGCATAAATGCCATACTGAGATTCGTTAATAACACAATGATCGAAGTTTCCCTGGGCCACACAGGTGTTGCTGCGCAAAAAAGCGATACCAAACCATTGGCCCGGTTGGTCCTGGTAATATTGCTCGAGTCGCACTCCTCTAAAAATGATGGAGTCGTGCCAATCGTGCGATATGGCATTTAAAGTTCCCTCTACAAACAATGCGGAACCCGATTGAAATAAAACGCGGCATCCGGGCTTAATATTAAGCGTACCGCCGCATGCAACAAACACACCGGGTATTTGACCGTTGTTAATAATAACGTGTGGCAAATCATTTGTCCACGTTTTTGACTCGCCCGGGTTTATTACCTCGCCATAATGAAAATGTGCATTTTGCCCAAAAGCCTGCAAAAACACCGTTTGAGTTTTGTTGCCAATTGTAAAATTTACATTATCAATAATTACAAAAGGCGTTGCTGTACTATTTGGATTAACTGTTACCTCAACAAAAACATAAATAGAATCCTTACCGGGTATTTGCACATTTGTAAAACTTGTGCCCGGTGTGCCATCAACATTAATACGGTATTGGGTGCCCTGCAACTGCTGCAGCTTAATATTACTGATGGTTACGGGCTGCTTACCGCGGTTGAAGACCTTGAAATACTGGGTAGTTGAACCCAGCGTTGTAAATACTGTATCGAAAGTAAGCGTATCAGTACTAAACGACAAAGTGTTTCCATTAGTAACGTCCTTTTTGCAATTGCTGAAAAACAGCAGAAGCAGTGAACAACACATTAATAAACTAAATCTGAAAATTTTTGTCACGGTCAGTTTTGTTATCTCAGTCCAGGGTTGCTTTGTCGGAGAGCCTCCTCGCAATGACGCTGGAATTTTTTAATTGGCTTTATTAAACGCCCTGTTAAACGGCGGGTGAAAATAGAAATTGTGCCGAACATTGCGATTTACCCAAATAACTCCTCCATTAATTGCTGAACGCGGCTAATTGTAACTATTTGGATATTGAATTTTTTTGCATCAAACTTTTGGTTGAATTTGGATATGAATATCTTTTCAAATCCCAGTTTATCGGCTTCCGAAACCCGTTGGTCGACCCTGCTTACTGCTCTTACTTCGCCACTTAAACCAACTTCGGCGGCAAAAGCAACTTTGCCCGGTACAAAAATATCGTTATAAGAGGATGTTAGCGCCGCCACTACCGCAAGGTCAATAGCCGGGTCTTCAACTTTTAGGCCTCCCGCAATATTCAAAAACACGTCTTTAGTGCCAAATCTGAATCCTGCGCGCTTCTCTAAGACAGCAAGCAACATATTTAGCCTCCTAACATCAAAGCCTGTTGATGAGCGCTGCGGTGTGCCGTAAAAAGCAGGGGTGACCAATGCCTGTGTTTCAATTAAAAATGGCCTCATACCCTCCATCATACTTGCAATGGCAATGCCGCTAAGGTTGTCATCGCGTTGGGTTAATAGAATTTCCGATGGGTTCAGCACCGGCCTTAGTCCATCGCCAATCATTTCATAAATCCCAATTTCGGAGGTTGAGCCAAAACGATTTTTGGCGGTGCGCAGTATCCGATAGGTATAATTTCTATCGCCTTCAAACTGAAGCACTGTATCAACAATATGCTCTAAAACCTTCGGCCCCGCTATCATACCATCTTTGGTAATATGCCCAATCAGGAAAATGGGTATAGATGTTTCTTTCGAAAACCGCTGTAACTCTGCTGTACACTCCCTAACCTGGGAAACACTACCTGCCGGGGATTCAACATAGACTGTATTGAGTGTCTGGATTGAATCTATTATGATAATATCGGGTGCCAATTGCTCGGCCTGTTTAAAAATCTGCTGGGTATTGGTTTCGGTTAAAATAAAACACAAGTCGTTCTTAATGCCAATTCTGTCAGCTCGAAGTTTTATTTGCCGGTCGCTTTCCTCTCCAGTTACATAAAGCACTTTTAGGCCTTTCAACTTCAAGGCCAGTTGCAGCATTAATGTTGACTTACCGATACCCGGCTCACCACCTATTAATATAAGCGAACCCAACACAATACCCCCGCCCAATACCCGGTTTAACTCTGTGTCGTGGGTATCAATCCGCTTGGTTTCAAGCTCATGCACTTCTTTAATGGGAATAGGTTTTGACTCCTCATTCCTTTTAACCGTATAGCCTCTTTTCTCTTTTAATTTTTCTTCCGTTTTATCAACAACCTCTTCTACATAGCTGTTCCACTCGCCGCAAACGGGGCATTTGCCTATCCATTTGGGCGATTGGTTGCCGCAGTTTTGGCAGTAATAAACGGACTTTGATTTAGCCATGCCTGCAATTTAGAAAAAACGTGACATGGATATTTAAAAGTTAAAAGCAAATCAACTAATTAGTTGATTATCAAATACCTAGTGAAATATATCGTATAAGGCAACATTTTGAGGTTTCCTATAGCGAATTTATTATACTCTATTTCATTGATTATCCTACTTTTGCAGTCCCAAAAGACACACAAAAAATTATATACCGATGAAAAAGCATTTACTCGCGGCATTGCTTATGTTAGGAACAGGAAGCATGTTTGCACAAAATCAAAATGTAGGTATAGGAACCACCACCCCCGATGCCAGCGCCATTCTTGATCTAACTTCTTCTTCAAAGGGTTTCTTAGCCCCCAGGGTTACGACTGCAGAAAGAACAGCTATAACTAGTCCGGCTAATGGCTTGCTGGTATATGACATTACTATAGGATGCTATTTTTATTATAACTCTACCGGTTGGCTTTCGTTGTGCCAGTTATCGGGCCCGGTGGGTCCGCAAGGCCCAGCGGGGGTTAATGGAGCAACAGGAGCAAACGGTGCAAATGGAGCACCGGGCCCAACTGGCCCTCAGGGACAGGTTGGCGCAATGGGCCCCCAGGGGCCAGCAGGTGCAGCGGGAGTTGCAGGACCACAAGGCCCTGCCGGTGTTGCGGGCCCTCAAGGCCCCCAGGGCGTTCAAGGTGTTGCCGGGCCACAAGGGTTACAGGGTGTTGCTGGTCCGCAGGGCTCTACCGGAGCTAATGGGGCAACCGGCGCGCAAGGGATACAGGGTGTAACAGGTAATGATGGTGCAACCGGCCCACAGGGCGTAACCGGCGTTAATGGTGCTACAGGGGCACAGGGTATTCAAGGTATAAACGGCAATGATGGCCCAACTGGTGCACAAGGCATACAGGGTTTAGTAGGTGCCACGGGCGCAACCGGCCCGCAGGGTATTCAGGGGCCATCGGGTATTAATGCAGCTACCGGTTCGCAAGGAGCTCCAGGGGCAACCGGCGATACCGGTCCAACAGGCCCTCAGGGTATCCAGGGTGTTCAAGGCATTCAAGGTGTAACCGGTGCTACCGGTGCACAAGGTATTCAAGGCTCAACGGGTATTCAAGGTATCCAGGGGATACAAGGGCCTACCGGCGCACAGGGCATACAGGGGGTAACCGGTTTGCAAGGTATACAAGGCCCAACCGGCGCCCAAGGTATTCAGGGCATACAGGGCCCAACCGGGCTTCAGGGGATTCAAGGCATACAAGGAGTAACCGGTGCCACTGGAAACCAGGGTGTTCAGGGCATACAAGGCCCAACCGGTTTGCAAGGTATACAGGGTATTCAGGGGCTAACGGGGTCTCAGGGCATTCAAGGTTTAACAGGCCCAACCGGCCCTAACTGGACCATTACCAACTTTGCTTTTAATAATACAGGCACCTTAAATATTACCACCACCGACCCTCAAAATTTAACTACTACCGCCGGGGCATGGTTAACTTCGGGTAACAGCGGCATTACAACTTCCAATTTTTTAGGTACCGTAAATGCGGCCCCGCTTATTTTCGAAACAAGCAATACCGAATCGGCGAGGATTTTATCGACCGGCGAGGTGTTAACCGGTAGTGCAACATTTATTGCACCGGCGATAGCGGGCGATAAGTTTAGCTCTTTTATGACCAGCAATACCAACAACTGGGCTTTAAATGGCATTAACAATGTTGTTCAAGGTGGCAGCCTTTATGGCGCTAATGTCTCAACTAGTAATGAATATAATGCCATAGAGGCCACACACTATTATAGCGGTAATGCTTATGTGCCATCGGCAGTGTTTGGCCTGGCAATAAGCAGCGTAACTACCAATACTTCAATTGGTGTATCGGGCACTAATAACGGGCAGGATGGTGTTGGTGTGCAGGGCACCATTGTTGATGCATCAAATGGCCTTGGCTTTGGTGGCGCTTTTTATAATAACCTGGGGTATACAGGTGGTGCGTATGCGCTTTCGGATGAGCGGGTTAAGAGAAACGTTAAAACGATTGACGGAGCGCTTGAGATTATTGAGCAATTACGCGGGGTTACCTACGATCACAAAATTGACGAATATCCGCACCTGGGCTTAGGCCAGGGCAAGCAATATGGTTTTATTGCCCAGGAAATTGAACAAGTAATGCCAGAAGCTGTAAGGCTCAAAAACCTGAATGTAAATGCCTGCGCACCGGTACAAGCTAAAACTCCGGCCAAAGCTGATATTCAGAAATTTAAGATGGTGAACTATGTTACGGTTGTGCCGGTTTTGGTTGAGGCCATTAAAGAACAACAAAAGCAGATTGAAGCCCAGCAAAAGCAAATTGACGAGCTAACCAAATTGATTAAAAAATAATTGAAGTTAAAACTTATTGAAAAGCCGCCCGCAATACCGTAGGCGGCTTTTTTATGTATAAGAAAGTTAAAGAACACATTCATTTTCTGCCGTAAATCGTCAAGTCTTCTAAATTTGCAACCATGCTTCGAAAAATATTACTTCTTGCGTTTGTATGGGCCGTTATGTTCGCTCCTTTTGTTGGCAGCGCTCAACAGGCACCTGCGTTGCAAGCTGATGCCGAGGGTAGCCTTGTAAAGTGGATGACCCTGGATTCTGCGATGGCGAAAGTGAAAACCCAGCCAAGGCCCATTATTATGGACTTTTATACAGACTGGTGCGGCTGGTGCAAACAAATGATGCGGACTACCTATGCAAACCCAGATTTGGCCAATTACATCAATACTAACTTTTACCCGGTAAAGTTTAATGCCGAAACCGCTGATACGATTGAATACCTGGGGCAAAAATATGGTAGGATACCTAACAATAAAACGAATGCCCTTGCCGCAAAGCTTCTTCAAAATAAGCTGATGTACCCCAGCACCATGTTTTTGAATAATTTTGATAAGCAAAAAAATGAGTTTGTTTTCAGTATGATGGCGCAGGGTTATTTGGATAATACCAAGTTTGAACCCATCTTAATTTTTACCCTCGAAAATGCCTTCCGCAACTCTAGTTACGATGATTTTAAAGCGGGGTACGATGTTTCGTTTTACGATACAGCCACCGAGAGGAAGCTAAAAGACCTGAAATGGTTAACACCGGTGGAGGCATTCAATAACAAAGATAGTTCGGCCAAAAAAACTATTGTGCTTATCCATACCGAGTGGTGCAATGCATGCCGTGTAATGCAGCGCTCATCTTTTATTGATACTGCCACTGCAAAATATTTAAAGAAGAAGTATAACCTGGTAGATTTTAATCCTGAAATAACCGACCCCATTACATTTAAAGGCCAGGCCTATACCAACCCACGCACACCATCACCTTTCCATCAATTGGCAATGGCGCTTTGCCGCAATAACTTTACCCTGCCAACACTGGTTTTTTTGGATGAGAAAATGAATATTATGGACGCCATACCTTTCTATCTCAATGGAGAATCAATTAAAAATATTACGGCGTTTTACGGCGATGATATTTACAAGAAAAAATCGTGGGCCGATTTTATGGCTGAGGTTAATAAGAATAAGAAGTAAAAAACTTGTACTAATCAGGATTTTTCAACTGAGGTTATGCTAGCAATCGTTGCATAAAGTTGAGTAGCTAATTGATTAGTTGCGCAATAAAACACTGCCAGCGGAACAAAAGAAAACATACCCCGCTTATAACCTGATAACATCCATCCCCCGCTGGCAAAAAGCGAGCCGTCGGTGTCTTTCATTTGATAGTAAAGCAGCGTGTACATCAACCAGCCACCGAAAGCAACAACTATAAAGTCGACCATGTCGGGTTTGCGCTTATACAAACTGAAGGCGGCGTTAACGACAATTACCGGCAAAAAAACATAAAACACGATACCATACAAGTTGGTTTCCATAAGCATGGTCCAAGCATGGCTTAAAACCTCGTGCAGTTTGTTCCCATCGTAAAAAAGTTTGGCAATAAAAAACGAATCCTGTTTTCGTTCAACATGCGCTGTAAGATAAAAGTGCCAAAGCACGAAAGATAGAGAACCTATGATACCATAAGCAAGTAAGTGGCGAACGCTTTTCGCTTTCCACGCATCATATAAAAGAACGAGAATAATACCCGGGTAAAAAACAATGGCATCAGACCGGGTCCAGGTTCCAAACAGCAAAGCGAGAAGGCTGAGATAAAAAAAGCCTTCGATTTTTTGATTGCGCCAAATAAAGAAACTGATAACGGCAATGCTTGCATAAATTGCAGTTGGCAAATTGGTAAGCGTAAATGATGCGTTCGAAAACATTTCAGGCGCTATCATCATCATAAACGTGGCAATGGCAGCTACCGTGTGAGGGACAAACCTTTTAATAAGCGAGTAGAAAACAATCAGGCCCGAAATGAAGAAAAGCGCAGTAATCAGTTTTGGGCTTTCCATCCCACTCATATAACAAATAGCATTGCATGATGCAAATAACGGTGGGTAAAGTAACCGCGGGCCACATCCCGCCACAATTGTATGATTAGTGAGAATGCTATTTGCAATAGTGCCCTCGTGGGCAATGGCCTTTGCCAGTAGGTCATATCCTTCAATACTATCAAACTCGGCCGGTGGCCAGTAAAGACATTTAAGGGTAATACCATAAGCCAGGTAAGCGCCGAAACCCACAAATATTAACCAGGGGAGGGTTAAGCCGCTTAAGCTAAATTTCTGTTTTTTTAAAAACTCAACGCTACGCTTTCCCTTGCTATATAAATAAGCCAATGCCCCACAGGCTGCAACAATAGTAACCAGTAAACCTGTGATTAGGTGGGAATAGGTAATACCCATTTTTACCGCGTCAAGAAAAAACATTAAAAATGAGGAGCAGCCTAAGCCGATAATAAAGGGAAGCCCCAACAATTCACCCAAACTGAATTTATCACTTAACAGCAATACAATCAGCAACCCGGTAATAAAGATGAGAGTAAAAATCAGGTAGCTCATTCAATTCATTTTTTCAATGGTAGAATCATAAATGCCTCGGGCTTATCAATATGATAATTCACTTTGTCAAACCCCCAACCGTTTACGGATAAAATGTAAGTGGCCTGGTTGTATATTTTACTGCTATCCTTATCGTCTTCGTATACTACCCTACGCGGATAAACAAAGTACGTCAGCCAGGGTAACTCAACAGCGCTTTTGAAACCGGCCTGGGTTAAAAGCTTTTTGGGTGGAACAATAATGATTGCCGAGTCGGGAGTGGATTTTTTTATCCGGTTAACGTAACCTATCTCACCGCCCCACTTTAATTCGTAACGTTCAGCAATGTTTAAATTGGGATACTTTTCTACCGTTTCGAAGTTATTTTTAAGCATCGTATTCAGTAGCCAGTCATAACCTTGTACGTTATTAAAAATAATATACAAAAACATTAATGCTACCCCTCCGCCGATTAAATTAAAGAACACGACGGCAAGAAAACCTAAACCTTTGGCGGGTTCAGCCTTTTTAGACGGCGGTGAAACTCTTTCCTTCCTTTTCCCCTTTTCAGGCTTCATTTTTGCGGCTTAATTATAACAAGTAAGATGATTGCGTAAGGCTTAAATTGATGCGGGCGAATTTACTATTTTTAAACAAATGGATTTTGCCGCCTGTCGAAAGGCGCCGTTGTACATATTGTATTTAACATTTCATTGATATAGAGAACCTGCAAGCCGGTAGTTGTTAGCCAAAAAAATGTTAATCAATGTTCCTTATATTGGTGGGGGGTTAGAATTCTCTATGTTTGAGGGGTCTTACCCATGGCGGCGGCTTTACCCATAAATTTAGCTGCCGTAGATTATCTACAATCTCTTTATTTCTGAATGCTGGAAAGACTATGGAACATTGTAATGGGTTTATTGCCGGAAGTAAGTTTCGGTTAAAAAGACGGGAGGCTTTTTTGCTCTTAATCGTCTTACTAAATACGTCGGGTATTCGTGCGCAACAAGCCGTTTCAAATAGCGGGGTTCAAAGTTTTACGCTTAAAGATTGCATTGAATACGCTTTGCAAAATCAACCCGGATTAAAGCAAACAATCATCAACACATCTATTACCAAAGCAACCAACGCTATTAACTTATCGGGGTGGTTGCCACAGATAGGGGCTTCGGTGGGCTTTGTTCACTATACCCAACAACCCACTTCTTTTATAACCAATCCGTCGGACCCCTCGGGACCCCAGGTAGCTATTAAGTCAGGAGTGATTAATACCTTCATTCCGGCAATAACTGCCAACCAGGCAATTTTTAGCCCGAGCCTTTTGTATGCGGCCACCAGTGCTAAACTAAATTTAAAGGCATCGAAACAGGTAACGGATAGTACAAAGATTTTTATTGTAGCAGCGGTAAGTAAATCGTTTTATAACCTGTTGCTAACGCTTAAAGAAATTGATGTTTTGAAAGAGGATACGGTACGGCTTGCAAAAAACCTGAAGGATGCCTATAATCAATATAAGGGCGGCATTGTAGACCAAACCGATTACAACGAAGCTGCTATTTCATTAAACAACTCAATAGCGCAGTTACGCCAGGCCAATGAAAGCATCATTCCGCAATATGCAGGCTTAAAACAATTGATGGGCTATCCGCCGCAAAATCAGTTCAATGTTAATTACGACACGGTACAAATGCTATCGGATGTATTGCTTGATACTACCGAGCAACTTAATTATGAAAGACGTATAGAGTATCAGCAACTGGCCACGGTTAGGGCCATACAACATAAACTTACCAATTACTATTGGGTTACGTTGGCACCCAGTTTAGGGGTTTACTATGATTATAATTATGAGTATGAAAACAATCACCTGCCCAGCCTGTTTTCGACTGCATATCCTAACTCTTTAGTGGGAGTATCGCTGACGTTACCCATTTTTACGGGGTTTTCAAGGCTGGAAAGTGTTCATCGCTCAAAACTGCAGGAAAAAATTCTTGAGTTAAGTGAGGTTAACCTTAAATCAGAAATATATACTGAGTACACACAAGCCATGGCTAGCTACCGGAGCAATTTGTTTACACTAAATCTTTTGCGGGATAATGTTGCCATGGCTAAAAAGACCTACGACGTTGTTAACCTGCAATACAGGCAGGGTATAGTGCCTTATTTGAATGTAATTACGGCGGAGTCGAACTTAATATCATCTGAGATAGGATATATAAACTCCCTGTTCCAGGTATTATCAAGCAAAATTGATGTTCAAAAAGCGATGGGAAATATTCCCTATTAATTATTAATGCATAAAATAAAGCACTCTATGAATAGAGTAGTATTGAGTATAGTTTTAGTGGGTTGCCTTTCACTTTTTTCGTGCAAGCCAAAGGTAGTGCCGCCTACCCCACCTACCCCGGTTAACTTAATAACCGCCACTGCGCAAAGGGTTTTGTACTACGATAAATACCCCGCTACAACGCAAGCTCTTAGCCAGGTAAATTTAATTCCGCAGGTACAGGGCTATATCACCGGTATTTTTTTTACAGAAGGTACCCATGTAAGCAAAGGCCAGAAACTTTATGAAATTGACATCCGTTTATACCAGGCCAGTTATGATGCAGCACAAGCAAATTTAAAGGCGGCGCAAAGCAACCAACTACAAGCCCAACAAGACGCGGACCGGTATACTTATCTTAACAGCCAGGACGCAGTGGCAAAGCAACTTTACGACCACGCCATAATTGCCTTGCAGGTTGCAAAAAATAATGCAGAAAGCGCGGAGCAAGCTGTAAAAACTGCGAAAACCAATTTGAGCTATGCTGTTATTTATGCGCCGTTTGATGGAACAATTGGCTTTAGCCAGGTTAAATTGGGCAATATGGTTACGGTGGGTAATACGGTTTTAAACACCGTTTCGACCGATGATCCAATGGCCGTTGATTTTTTAATAAACGAAAAACAATTGATGGCTTTTGAGGCGCTGGATAACCGTAAGCAGGATGCGCATGATTCATTGTTCACCATTTTGATGCCTGATAATAGCCTTTATCCTTACACCGGTAAAATTTCGGTAATAGACCGTGCGGTTGACCCACAAACCGGGGCAATTAGAATAAGGTTGGAGTTTGCCAACCCAAAGAAAGTTTTAAGAGTGGGTATGAGTTGCGTAGTAAGAGTTCATAACCTGGAACCGGCACCTGTATTACTGATTCCCGGCAGAGCGGTAGTTGAGCAAATGGGTGAATATTTTGTATTTGTAGCCAAAGATACACTGATACAAAGCCATGCTGACTCAACTAAAAAGAAAGAGGCAGAGGTATCAAAAAATGAACCGGACAGTACGCATAAAGGGCCAAGCATGCATGCATTTCAAAAGAAGGTGTTGTTGGGACAGACGATAGGCCCCAATGTGATTATAAAAGACGGAATTAATGATGGAGACCAGATAGTTGTAGACGGAGTGCAGTTATTGCATGATGGCTCGAAAATAACAGTAGGTAAACCCGTTGCCAAGGAAGGCGATAAGGCCATGGAAGGGAAGACTGAAGCGCACAAAAAAAATTAGGAAAAACGGCATTCATTTAATGATGCTTTAGAGCGAAGAATATGATAGCGAATACATTTATTAAGAGACCCGTAACTGCTATCGTTATCTCTATTGTATTGGTTCTTTGCGGTGTAATTTGCATCCTCAATCTGCCTATTGACCAATATCCGGATATTACTCCACCCATAGTGCAGGTAAACGGACAGTTTACCGGTGCCGATGCGCAAACGGTTGAGCAAACGGTTGCCACCCCAATAGAAGAGCAGGTTAATGGTACACCCGGCATGGAATACATGCAAAGCAACAGCACCAACAACGGGTTGATGCAAATGAACGTTACCTTTAAAATTGGTACCGATATCGACATTGCTGCACTTGATGTTCAAAACCGCGTAAGTATTGCAACGCCTTTATTGCCTGCCGTTGTTAGCCGGTTAGGTTTAACGGTGCGGGCGCTTAACCCCAGCATGTTAATGATGGTTGCGGTTTACGCACCCAAGGGTACACACAACATTACTTTTCTGGATAACTACACCAACATATTTGTGCAGGATGCTTTGCTGCGCGTTAAGGGCGTGGGTAGCATTAATCGCTTTACAGATGACTTTAGTATGCGCATTTGGATGAATCCCGAAAAAATGGCCGCATATAGCTTAACCCCGTCGGATGTTATAGCGGCCCTCAATGCTCAGAACGTGCAGGTGGCCGCGGGTTCGGCCGGAGTACCGCCACAAGCCCCCTCTCAAACATTCGAATTGGGTATATTGGTAAACGGGCGGTTGAGCAAGGTTTCTGAATTCGAAAACATTATTGTAAAAACTATTCCGGCAAATGGTGAACTGGTTTATTTAAAAGATGTGGCCCGCGTTGAGTTGGGTAAGTTTACTTTCAGCAGCAACTCATTTGTTGACGGAAAACGCGCGTCGTACCTGCTAATTTACCAGGCCCCCGGTAGCAATGCCCTGGAAACTGCAAATGGGGTATACGCTGAGCTGGCGAAATTGAAAGAGTCATTCCCCGCCGATGTTGCATGTTCAGTTCCATTTGAGTCGGTAACGGTTGTAAAAGTTTCGATGCAGGATGTTGTGGGCACTTTGCTTAAAACCTTGTTGCTGGTGGCTATAGTAGTGTTTGTGTTTTTGCAAAACTGGCGGTCAACACTTATTCCTGTATTGGCAATTCCGGTTTCAATCTTCGGTACCTTTTGCTTCTTCATTCCACTGGGCTTTACTATAAATACGCTTACCATGTTTGGTTTTGTGTTGGCCATTGGTATAGTGGTTGATGATGCCATTATAGTTGTTGAAGCGGTGCAGCACTATATTGATAATGAAGGCATGTCGGCCAAAGAGGCTACTTACCATGCCATGAAGGACATCTCGGCGCCGGTGGTTGCCATTGCATTGATTTTGGCAGCCGTATTTGTTCCGGTTGGATTTATACCGGGTATTGTGGGTCGCTTGTATCAGCAGTTTGCCATTACCATCGCCATATCGGTTCTGATTTCAGCGTTTATTGCCTTGTCGTTAACACCAGCTCTCTGTTCGTTATTGTTGAAGCCTACAAACATTAAGAAGGAAGCAAAAGGTTTAAACTGGCTGTTTTTTAAATTCAACGAGTGGTTTCAGAGAGTTACTGATAAATACACGAATGGAGTTAAGAATAGCATACAAGCGGCAAAATATATCATCGTATTGTTGGTGTGCATTTGTGTTGGCACCTATTTCTTATTCGCGCATAAGCCATCGGGCTTCATCCCTTCGGAAGATGATGGCAACTTATATGTTACGTTCCAGTTGCCACCGGCTTCTGCTACAACTCAATCGGTAAATGTAATGTCGCGTTTAATGAAGGTTGTGGAAGGAACTCCGGGGGTTGGCCATTATGCTGCCCTCTCGGGTTTGAACGTGGTTAATAATGCAACCAACTCAAACTGCGGCACTATATACGTACAGCTAAAACCGTGGGATGAGCGCAGTACTAAAGATGAACAGGTGCCAGGGATTATTAGTGTAATGCAAAAACGTATAGCAGATGCGGGCATTAAAGATGCCAATGTAGAAGTAATACAACCATCGCCCATGCCGGGCCTGGGCGCAACGGTTGGCTTTAGTATGCAGATTGAACAGCGCAATACCAACGATGACGTGCATGCCTTTGATTCGGTAGTAAAGACTTTTGTGGCTGCGGCCAATAAAAATCCGGCCATATCCAAGGCCTTCTCATTCTACACAGCTAATACACCAAGCTACACCCTAAAAGTTGACCGGGAGAAATGCGAGAAGATGGGTGTAAATATTTCGGATGTATTTACCACGATACAAGCGTACATGGGTAGTTTATACATCAATGATTTTACTACTTACAACCGCACCTTTCACGTAGTGGTGCAGGCAGATACGGCTTTCCGCACAATGATATCGGACATGGATAAATACTACGTGCGCAACCAGGCGGCCGAAATGGTGCCGCTAGGGACGCTTATCAGTTATAAGCCTTCGGAAGCAGCTCCGTTGATATCACACTTCAATATTTTCCGTACTGCTGAAGTAGATGGCTCGCCAGCAGAAGGATACAGCAGTGGAGAAGCCATGGATGCATTGAATGATATTGCAGCAAAAGTTTTACCGCAGGGATATGCCATTGAATTTTCGGGGTTGAGTTATGAAGAAATAAAGGCGGGCTCAACTACGATATATATCTTCCTGTTCTCTATCACATTTGTGTTTCTGTTCTTAGCCGCGCTTTACGAAAGTTGGTCAGTTCCGTTTTCAGTATTACTTGCTGTACCGGTGGGTGCCTTTGGCGCCATACTAACACTTGTATGTGTGCCGAGCCTAACCAATAACGTGTATGCGCAAATAGGCCTTATCACTCTTATCGGCCTTGCCGCTAAAAACGCTATCCTTATTGTGGAGTTTGCTAAAGTGCGGGTTGACAGGGGAGAAGAGCTGGTTAAATCAACACTTGAGGCGGTAAGCCTGCGCTTGCGTCCCATCGTAATGACTTCGCTTGCGTTTATTCTCGGCGTGCTTCCGTTAGTATTTGCCACCGGTGCCGGTGCGGTTGCCCGCCGTACTATTGGCCTAACGGTTTTTGGTGGTATGATGGCCGCTTCAACGCTGGCTATCTTTATTGTGCCGGTATTGTTTGTTGTTATTACCCGCTTGTCGTACGGCAAGGCGCAATTAGAATACCTGCAGGCCCACCACAACGAATTAATGGAGAAGGCCAAGAAAGTGGAAGCCCAGGACATTGACCCCGAGTTGGAATACGAGATTCAAAAATCGCGTGACCTGCATAAACCGGAACAGGGATGATTGCAAATACGTTTATAAAAAGACCCGTAACTGCAATCGTTATATCAATTGTATTAATGATTACGGGTATTATTTGCATTTTCAACCTGGCGGTTGACCAATACCCCAACATATCTCCACCGGCAGTTTCAGTAACGGGCGCCTTTACCGGTGCCGACGCTCAAACCGTCGAACAAACCGTAGCTATACCTATTGAAGAACAGGTAAACGGAACGCCGGGCATGGAGTACATGCAAAGTACCAGCACCAATAGCGGTAGTATGAACGTTAACGTAACTTTTAACGTAGGCACAAATGTGCACATTGCAGCGCTTAACGTTCAGAACCGGGTAGGTATTGCGGCACCTTTGTTACCATCGGTTGTTAGCAAGCTTGGGCTTACAGTAAGGGCGCGCAA
>Ga0206832_10083_pt1 | contig 25104 bp, 20 predicted proteins | sample Alteio_BWOrgCont_74_FD_152896 | JGI IMG/M metagenome (GOLD analysis project Ga0206832, IMG submission 152896) | Enriched cells from forest soil in Barre Woods Harvard Forest LTER site, Petersham, Massachusetts, United States -... | ecosystem: Environmental > Terrestrial > Soil > Temperate forest >... | reverse complement strand
AGGCTGGGCATGTTCCTGGAGATTGCCACAACCGCAGGCGCCATGACGGGGGCCATACTGGCGGTATATATACCCACACATTACATTGCTATTTTACTGGGTGTCATCCTCATCTTTTCAGCTGTTATGTCGCTCCGCAAAAAATCAGAGCAAATAGTAAAACATAAAAACCAGTGGGCCGAAAAACTGAAACTGAACAGCAGCTACCCAACCGCGCAAGGCACCGTTAATTACAGCGTGACTAAAGTGGGCGGCGGGTTCTTTATGATGCTGTTCGCCGGTGTTTTATCGGGCTTGCTGGGTGTTGGTTCGGGAGCGTTAAAGGTATTGGCTATGGATACTATTATGCGGATCCCGTTTAAGGTATCAACCACTACCAGCAATTTTATGATAGGGGTTACTGCTGCTGCCAGCGCGGTTGTTTATTTGCAGCGCGGTTATATCGATCCGGGTATATCAATGCCCGTAGTTATTGGTGTATTATTAGGGGCTTTAAGCGGATCAAAAATATTGGTACATACACAATCATCGGGCTGGCTGCGCTGGGTATTTGCCATTGTAGTTGCTTTTTTAGCTTCGCAGATGATCTACAACGGAATAATCGGAAAAATATAATATGGCGCAGAAGATCAACTTTAAGGATACGGATATGCAGGCGGTTATCGGCTGGGTATTGCGCATAGGCGTTATTGTATCTATCAGCATTGTGTTCTTCGGCGGTGTTATTTTTCTTTACAGGCACGGCCATGAGGTTGCCGACCATCACAAATTTGTTGGCATCCCCGATTTCATACAAAGCTTTGGCGGTATTATGCATGGCATAATCACCTTCAGGGGGCAGGCTATCATACAATTAGGCATTATCCTGCTCATCGCTACACCTATACTCCGGGTTATATTTTCAACAATAGGTTTTGTGCTCGAGAAAGATAAACTTTATATATTCATAAGCCTGCTGGTGCTGTTCATTATATTCATTAGCATGATAAGTGGGCATGCGGGTTAATTATTTAAAACAATTTACCGCCTTTATGTTGTTATAAATATAATGCAGAGGCACCCGGTACATTCATCGGTTTTAGAAAGTGTGGGTTACGACCACGGCACTAAAATTCTTGAACTTGAATTTAAGGAAGGTGGCGTATGGGATTACTTTGATTTTCCGAACCCAACTTATAACAGGTTTATAAAAGCAGAATCGCTGGGCAAATTTTTTGTTAAACGGATAAAAGGCAGGTATCCCGAGCTGCGCATAAAATAATCCTAATTCTCATTTGAGCTGCCACCCAACCTTTTCTGGTCGTCAGCATTTCCACCCGTGTGCCGCGATTGTGATTTAACAGTTTGCTTACCAAACCGATAAGTGAAGGTCAGCATTAAAAACCGGCTCCCCACTTTTTCCTTACCCGTTAAATCAAGATTTGAATAATTGGAGGTATACTGATATTTATCGCTATTAAAAATATCAGTAAGCATTAGTTTTATGCTGCCATTGTTATTCAGCACCGACTGGCTAAGGCCTGCACGAAACGCGTATTGTGCCTGGTATTGCTTAATGCCATAGTAAGTGGGCGAATAGTAAAACCCATATACCTCGGCCTTTAAGCCTTTATTTATGGTAAAGCTTTGATTTAGCTGCAGGTCCAGTTCGTAGGTTGACTTACGGGCGCTATCCAGATTATAGATATACTTTGCATAACCGGCATCAAGGTCTATATTCACATTCAACCATTTAGTAATATCAACAGGCACTGTAAATTCAGCCTCATATTCATACCGCGTGCCAATATTATTTAAAGTGGTTATATATACCTTGGTTGAATCGTTTTGCTCATAAACCGGGGCAAACATATCCTGGGTTACGGTTAAGCGCAGCTCAACCTTGTATTTCTCTTTATAAAGATCTGAAATTGAGTAAACATTGTAGTATTCCGGCTTTAAGAACGGGTTACCTGTACTGTATGAATATTGGCCGATAAACCCTACAAAAGGATTCAGATCCTGGTAATTAGGGCGTGTTATGCGGCGGTCATATCCAATTGAAACCTGGTTATTTGTATCAATAGCCTGTATCCAGTTTATATTCGGGAAAAGATCAAAATAGCTGCGGGCTACTGTTTTATCAGGGTGGTATGATTTACCGTAAGAACTTGTTTGCTCGGCGCGCAGGCCAAGCGTTAGATCGCTTTTACCAAATTTATCGTTGTAACTGGCATAAGCGGCATTAATACGCTCTTTGTATATAAAATGATCTGTTAATGATGGTATGGTTAAAAATTTGGTAGTATCAGTCCCCTGGTCAAAATCAATAGTATTATCGCTGTTTACCTGGCTGTTCTTTAGCCCAGCGCTTAAGTTGCTACTTTTGCTTAACTGCTGACTAAAATCGATCCTTTCAGAACGTATATTGATGGTTGATGGCGAATTATCCGTATAAAACAAAGGAGCGCGATAGGATGTGCCGTCTGTGAGATAAAAATAATTTTTAAGCAGTTCAAATGAACTCCGGTCGTAGGTGGAGTAATCAAAGTCGGCTGTTAGCGATGTGCCGTTATTTTTGCCGAAGGTGCCCTTATAATTTAAATTATAATTGAGATTTGTAATGTCTCTGTCCACATGTGATTGTGTGGTAAGCAGAGAGTCCAGTGACCCGTCATTTCTGATATAAGTAGTGCTGAACTTATCTATCCCAGCCTGGTTGTGGTAACCATAAAATAAAACGCCTACAGTTTGTTTGGGTGTTATGGTGTAATCAACACCGGCGTTGTAGTTACTGGTTTTTGTGTAGGATGTGCTGTTGTAATCTACATCAATATTTGTCAATTGGTTATCGTCATAAATATTACGGTCAATATCCAGCAAACGCGGCAGTTTATTATCAGCAAAACTGTAACTTCCAAAAAAGTTAAATTTATCTGTGCGATAATTAAGGTTAATACCGCTGCTGAATTTGTAATCCTGTCCGTATGAGGCATTTTCAACAATGCTTGCCCTAAAGCCAAGGTCTTTACTTTTTTTCAGGATGATATTGATCACTCCGCCACCGCCCGTGGCATCATATTTAGCTGATGGGTTGGCGATCAGTTCCACCTGGCTGATCATATTGCTCTGGTAACTTTTCAGCAGGTCGGTCAATTGATCGTCGGTAAGGTTACCTATAGGTTTGCCGTTTATAGCAATCAAGGCTTTTTGGCCGCCTTTAAATAAAATACTGTTATCTCTAACGCGCACTCCCGGCGCGGTAGTTAATATATCCAAAACAGAGTTACCGGCCGAAAGTATACTTCTATCAACATTCAACACCGTTTTATCGGGCATTACCTGTATGTAATCTTTTTTAGCGGTTATGTTTACTTCGCCCAACTGCTGGTTTAAGGGCGATAATACAACTTCGCCAATATCTGTTTTTTTGCCCGCAACTGCGCGATATTCTTGGCTATGATACTTATTATAGCCTATTTTACGGATGGAGATAAGGTATAAACCGGCCCCGATATCATCAAACTGAAAGACGCCGGCCTGATTGGACGCGGTTGTTTTAACTACAGATGAGTCCGGAAGTCTCAGTAGTGTTACAGTTGCATCTTCGGCAGGTATATACTTTTCTGTCAGTACCTTACCTGTAAATAATGAGGTGGCGGTTTGTGCGTACGAATAGCTATATATGCCTGGCAGTACTGCTGACAATAAGCATCCGAAAAAAAACTTCATCAAGCGTTATGTGAAAATTTACTATATGTTTGCTTTGATTTATTGGTAATTTAAACGCAAAATTAGCTATAAAGGTTTTATTAAGTAGCTTTAGTGTTAAATCAGGGTAAACATAAATGCCGTATACGGCCCATATTTTTTAAACTATATAATCAAAAAAAAGATCAGTGTTACTGACTAAATGAGTATGAAAAAAGTTGTTTTTATTTTCCTTACCTTATTTTTTACAGCCAGCGTTTTTGCACAGGCAGCGCCCGCCGCTTATGAAGTTGTATTGAATAAATTTGTGAAGTTTTATAACGCGGGTGAGGCCGACAGCGTTTTTATGATGTTCAGCCCTGAAATGAAAGCCACTGAACCGCTTGATAAGTTTACCTCAACAACGGCTCAATTAAAAGAACAACTGGGCAGCCTCGACCAAACCACCTTTACAAAATATACCCAGCCAATAGCTGCCTATAAAGCCAAATTTAAGAATGGCATTTTTATGCTTAACCTGGCATTAAACAATGATGGAAAAATAACCGGGCTATTTTTAAAACCACAGGACGAGCAGGTTACTGCCACAACACCCGTTGATCCATCGGTAACAGAATCGCCTGTTGCGGTAAAAACTTTGGCAGGCTCAATTGCTGGTACCTTAACCATGCCCAATGCTGCAACTGGTAAAATACCCGTGGTATTAATTATACCAGGCGCAGGCACAACCGACCGCAATGGCAATTGCAAAAACCCGGCTATTAATGCCAACAGCTATCAATTACTGGCCTATGCTTTGGGTAAGGCCGGCATAGCATCATTACGTTATGATAAACGTATGGTTGGGCAAAGCGTAAGTGCTGACAAGGAAAATCAAATGCGTTTTGAGGATTATATTGATGATGCCACAGCCCTTATAAATATGCTGAACGATGATGGCCGTTTTTCGAAAATAATTATTGCCGGGCATGGTCAGGGCGCGCTGGTTGGTATGATGTCGGTACCTGACGAACCTATAAAAGGTTTTATATCACTGGAAGGTGCAGGCGATCCTGCTGATAAACTGTTAACCGAGCAAATGAAATCTCAGCCATCATACCTGGGTGATGAATTTAAAACCATGCTTGATACTTTGCGCAAAGGCAAAATCACTGATAACATTGACCCTGCCCTATATTACATCGCAAGGCCCAGTATCCAGATGTTCCTGATGTCGTGGTGCAGGTATGATCCGCTACGCGAGATTAAGAAAGTTAAAATGCCCATGCTGATCATACAGGGTACCACCGATCTGTTATATCCGGTTTCACAGGGCCTGAAACTAAAATCAGCAAAATCAAATGCTACCTACACAATTATCAGAGGTATGAATTATGTTTTAAAAGATGCCCCGGCGGATAGGGAACCTAATATAGCCACCTATCAAAAACCCGACCTCCCGCTTAACCAGGAAATGGTTACCAATGTGGTAGATTTCATTAACGGATTAAAATAAAAATGAATAAAATACCAGATCAGACTATCCTGATCTGGTATTTTGTTAAAAGCCCGGCAAGGCCATCAGCCGAAAAAGCAGCCTTTTTAATATTGTTTATTTCAGGGTCGATACTATAATGGTACGCGGTTACAAAATTAACCGATGTAAGATCGGTACGGTTAAACACCGTGCCTGAAAGGTCCGACTGGTCAAAAACACTGCCTGATAAATTTGCCTGGCTAAAAGTGGTTTCCTTTAATGAGCATTTGGTAAACCTGGTGCTCACCATCTTCCGGCCCATAAATGAAGCATAATCCAGTATACAGCCATCAAACTTTACGCTGAAAAGCATGGTTTGGCACTCGCTGAAGTTTACTCCCAGTATTTTGCAATTGTTGAACACGGCATTGTTTAAAGCAGCGCCGCTCAGTTTAATCAGCGATAAATTACAACTCTCAAAAATGCAGTCGATAAATTTATTGTGCGAAAAATCGCTGTTGGTAAAATCGCAGCGTTTAAATGTGCAGCTTTGAAACTCCTCCCCTTTTATAACCTTCTCCGTATAACTCATACTATCGAAGGTTTTGTCATCATGTAGTTCCATTTATTTCCAGGCGCCTAATACTCTTCTTATCGCTATTATTTCGCCTACGTGGTACGAGGTATGATCGGCCATTTGCAAAGCCTCAAGTAATATGGTTTGCCCACTACCGCCAGGGATCTGCTCGTACAGGTTGCTATGTTCTAAAATGCCAATAAACTCATCAAGGTCGTTATTGATCTGCTCCAATGATTCGTTCCAGGCTTCATCATTCTTTGGGGCGCTTTCCTTTGGCCAGTATTCCTCGGGCCACTTCGGTGATTTGTGGTGCGGATCCATACAAAAACGCAGCATATCCCATTGGGCAATACGTATATGCTCAACCAGTTGCCATATGCTGTAAGGCAGCTTGTCGGGCACTACGCCGCGTAGTTCGGCAGGCAGGCCTTTTACGGCAGTTTTGATATCGGCATGGGCATTGCCGCCAAGCAGCAATTTGGTAAGCTCTTTTACTAAGATTTTATTGTTGTTATCCATGTTTGCAGATTTTTTATATTTAACAATCAGCTGCGCGATTGGTTGATGGCTTATGCATAAATATGCCAATTATTAATGCAGTAAATATATCGATTACAGACCGGGCATATGTAATACCCGAACTTGAATTTGATATTTAGAATATATTCTAAACAACTGCAACACCCTATAGTTAACTAAATTTACAATAAGGTAATTATGTTGATTTACCTAAAGATTTACAGGAGTTTATTCGCTAAATTGAAACTATACAGTAACTTTATTGTTAAAGAAACGTTGATTATAAATGTATTATAATCAATTAGTAAATATTAATAGCCACATGAAAATGAAATTCTTTATGCCAGCTATATTGCTGGTAGTAGCCGTAGCCTCGGGTTGTGTAAGCACAAAAAAATACCAGGCTTTACAAGCAGATAACGCCACTTTACAAAAAAAGAACGACGAGGTAATGCAAAGTTACCAGGTAACGCAGCAAGAGCTAGCAGGCTCAAAAAGCCGCGTTACCAGCCTTGAAGAGCAAATTGCAGCAGCAAATGCCAATGCACTGGCTTTACAGGATGCCTTAAATAAATGTTTAGCGGGTAACAACCAAGGCGGTATGAATATTTCAAAACTGGTTGACCAGATCAACGCATCAAACGCCTATATTAAAGAACTGGTGAACTCAAAAAACAAAAGCGACTCGCTTAATATGGTGTTAACCAACAACCTTACCCGCTCGCTAAGTCCGGATGAGACGAAGGACGTAGATGTAAAGGTGCTTAAAGGTGTAGTTTACGTATCACTATCTGATAATATGATCTACAAATCAGGTAGTTATGAAATTTCAGACCGGGCAGGAGCAACATTGGCTAAAATAGCCAAGATCATTAATGATTACTCTACTTACGATGTGCTGGTAGAAGGTAATACCGATAATGTTCCCATTTCACAAAAGAATATCCGTAATAACTGGGACTTGAGTACATTAAGGGCATCATCAGTAGTTATGGCATTACAGAACACCTACGGCGTTGACCCTAAACGCTTAACAGCAGGTGGTCGTGGTGAGTTTAACCCAATTGCTGATAACAGCACTCCATCGGGCAAATCACAAAACAGGCGTACTGAAATTATTATAACACCAAAACTGGATCAGTTTATGGCCCTTATTGGCAAAGCACCGGCACCGGGCGCAACTACTGCACCAACGGTACCGGCTCCGGCACCAGGTCAATAATTAATTGAATTTTAATATTTATGAACGCTTTCCGGTTTTTCGGGAGGCGTTTTTTTGTTGGGTGGAAAGTTATTCATTCATCCGTTGTCGCTAAGGTGCTAAGCAATCTTTCAGCTATACAAGACGAATACACAATCGTGAATATCGCATGAAGCCGCTCATGGGCGCGGAGCCCTAGTTACTTTGGCTTGATCCAAAGTAACCAAAGATCAAGACAAAAAGATCCTTCCGCCCACAGGCAAAACACCCAGGCCCGCGCTTTTTGTCGGGCCTTTCCCCGCTTTTCATTACGTTTCTTTTAAAACCCTCTCCTTTGGAGAGAGTTTGGGTGAGGCCTCCGTCAGTAGAACAGCTTCGGGTGAAAGCAGGCAAAACAATGGTGGCCTTGAGCGTGGCAGGGCATAGCAGATTTTTACAGAAGCGTAAAGGCTTGGTGCGTAGCGACAGCAGGGTAAAAATATAGCAGCCCAGGTTTTGCCTGATTTGCAGGGCAAAGGCCTTGTGCAGCAAAGAAGCATTTCTACTGACTAGCCTTTTTGGTCCTTTTGTGGCGTAGACAAAAGGACTAGGGCTCCGCGCCCATGAGCGGCTTCATGCGATATTCACGATTGTGTAAACGATATGCATTATAGGGATGACAGAAGATTTGCGTTAGCGATTACAGCGGATACCGGCCATGTGACTAAGGCCTTGTGCAGTATGAGCGGAAAGCGCGGCCGGAGGCAACGCCCAAAATGCCCTCCCATCTCAAAAATTTTACACCCCTTCCCTCATTTCACCAATTTATTTCAGCTAAATGTTATAAGTTTATATTTTCAAACTAATTGAACTGCTGTGAACAGAAAATTCTTATCCATCGTCCTTTTAATTACCGTATTTGCGGCATGTAAAAAGGACTCTGTAGGCCCACAAGGTATAAAAGATGATGGCGCATTTAACGTGTACGAAGGCACCTTTCTGGATGGATTGTGGAAGGTGAACCCCGATTGGGCAACCTCGGTAGGGTACCATAAATATGATAGTTTGCTGCTGGTGCCAAATAGCAAGACCAGGGACAAACAGATTGAATACTATAAATCAAATCTCGACTCGCTATCGCATTATGAGATAGAGAAGCTCTCGCAAACTAATCGTATTGATTACCAGATCATGCAAAACGAGTTGCAATACCTGCAATGGGATACTGAGCTTTTAAAAGAATATGAGTGGAACCCTACTAATTACAACGTTATAGGCACCTTCGCTTATATTTTAAATGAGCATTATGCACCGCTTGCCAAGCGCCTGCGTAATTTCTACCAAAAAATGGCCAACATCCCTGAATATTACAAGGAGGCCGAAAAGCAGATCAAAAACCCGGTGGTTGAACTTACCAACCTGGCGATAGATCAGCACCTGAACGGTGTGGGAACTTTTGAAAAGGACTTTGCCGATTCATTAAAAAAATCAAACATTCCTGAAGCTGAGCAAAAACAAATGCTCGATAGGGCTGCCACATCGGCTACCGCCATAAGAGGTTTCGCAGCCTATCTTAAAGGCATGAAGAATGACCATCCGCGCGACTTCAGGCTCGGCCAGGAGTATTACGGCGATAAGTTTAAATACGAGATCCAATCACAATATACCTCACAGCAAATATTTAATGCCGCAACCGAACGTAAAAAATTCGTTCATCATGAAATGGCAAAATTAAGCCGCGACCTGTGGCCGAAATATTTTGGCAACACGGCCATGCCTAAGGACAGCCTTGAACTGATTAGCAAAGTAATTGATACCATTGCAAGCAGGCATGTCGACGCGGGCAACTTTCAATCATCAATTGAGCAGCTTATACCCAAGCTAACCGCTTTTGTACGCGCAAAAGACCTGGTAACTATGGACCCATCGAAACCATTGGTTGTACGTAAGGAACCTGGTTACATGGCTGGCAGCGGCGCAGGCGCATCAATGAGTTCGCCCGGCCCATATGACAAAACAGGAAACTCTTATTTTAACGTAGGCAGCCTGGCAGGCTATACACCCGAACAGGCCGAAAGCTATTTGCGCGAGTATAATAACTACACTTTGCAAATATTATGCATCCACGAGGCTATACCGGGCCATTATGTGCAATTGGTATATGCTAACCAGTCGCCGAGTTTAATAAAATCCATCTTTGGTAATAACGCCATGATTGAAGGCTGGGCAGTTTACAGCGAGCAAATGATGCTGGATAATGGTTATGGCGATAACAATCCCGAAATGAAACTGATGTGGTACAAATGGCACCTGCGTTCCGTTTGTAATACTATATTGGATTACAGTGTACATGCTTCAGGAATGAACAAAGAGCAAGCCATTACCTTCCTTACCCACGAGGCATTTCAGCAAAAAACAGAGGCTGAAAATAAATGGAAACGCGTAACCGTAAGCAGCGTACAACTGGATTGCTATTACACCGGCTACAAAGAAATTATGGACCTGCGCGAGCTATGGAAAAAAGACCAGGGCGTTAATTATACTTTAAAAGCCTTTAATGAGAAATTCCTGAGTTATGGTAGCGCGCCGGTAAAATACATTAAGGAAGCCATGATGAAGAAAGATACGCATGATAACGGCAGCGGAACGGGCAACTGATATTATCAGATTACCGTTAACAAAAATAGCGATGGGTTTGAAACCCATCGCTATTTTTGTTTTGTACATATTTACTTACGCCCAGTGGCCAGGGATCCATACGTATCCGCCTCTGCGGTCGCGCCAGTGGCCTGCTACCCAAACTGCATGCCTGTGTGGCGGAAGCGCCCAGTAGCCTGCATGGTACACATATCTGCCTCCGGCTGGCGTCCATTCTTCGGCTACCCAAACATGGCGTGGCGAAGGTGCTACCGGCCTTGCTACAACAACTTCTCTCGGGCGTTCAGGACGAACCCTTACAATAATTTGTGCCTGGCTTTTAGCAACTGTAAAAGCCGATATAGCAACACATAAAAACAAAGCTTTCTTTAAATTTTTCATAAATGTATTTCATTTAATAAGTATTGGTATGACAGTTTATGAAGAGAAGGGTTTAAAAATTATGCTCATTTTTTAATCATATCGACCTAATATTATAGCTAATTAATTTAAAACCAACCTCTTATTTTACTTTTATTATTCCTCACCCCGTTGAGCCGCAATCGGAGAGAGGCCGACGACTGAAACGATGTCGGGTGAGTTAAAACAGCGCGCGTTTTATTATAGGGCGTTCCCCTCCGGGTCAGGCTGTACGCTTATACTGCACGGGCCTTAGCCACGGCCTGCACCGAGGCTCCCGATTGGCCGGTATCCGCTGCCATCCTTAACGCGGGGCTTCAACGCGCTCCGGTGACTCACCCCGACTGCGCTCCGCTGGTCGACCCTCTCTGCGGCAGGCCGCAAAGAGGGTGAAAAAAATAATAAATTTTACCCTCTTTACGCTTTAGCGTAGAGAGATTCTGTGTTAATTATCAAATAATATTTAATTTTGTTCACTTAAGGCGGCTTAATGCCAGCCTGTTTAGGGCGGCCATCTTTGTGATGTACCTGCCCTAACTCTTTTTAAGTCGCCTGTATATCCTGAGTTGTTTTTTGCAAGTAGTTTATATTGTATTTAGTATCAGTTTTCCATATAGTATAGATCATTTCCAATAACTTTCTTTGCACAGCTACTGCTGCTTTCATTTTGATTCCATGTTTTGATACCAGCCTGACGAATATTGCTTTAAAGCGCTCATCATTCCTGATGGCGGTTAAAGCGGGCATATACATTGCTTTTCGAACGTGCCTGTTTCCTTTTTTTGATATTTTTGGTTTTGCTTTTACAGATGTGCCGGACTGCTTTTCCTTAATATCCAATCCGCTGTAACTCACCAGTTGTCTTTTATTACGTATAAGCTCAAAGCCATTCGTTTCGGCTATCACTATCGTCGCGGTGAGTTTACCTACGCCTGGTATCGAGGTAATGGTATTTATCTTTTTAGTCAGCTCCTTATCTGTTTTTATAGCTTCGCTTATTTCTGTATGGATCTCCTTCTCCTGGCTGTTAAACAGATCGATACGCTGGTTTAATCTTATAATGCTCCTTTCATTCGGGAACGCGCCCGACTGTTCTGCATGTAATTGGTTCTTAGCAATAGTGCGTTCTGCTATTATCTGATCCCGCTCACGGGTCAGTTGCTTTAAGTCCCTGAATATTTTTTTAGGCTTTTGCCATATTTCCAGTTTTCTTCCTAGTCCAAACTGGCAGATGGCCTGAGATGCCGTTTTATCGGTGACTGTTTTTATATCGAGCGTTTTAACATAATTGCTGATCTTGCTTGGCAACACAATGCTTACCTGCTTTTCCTGCTCAGTTAGATAATAAGCTAATTTCTCATGATATGCGCCTGTGGCTTCCATGACGAAGCGAACCGGTACATCAGCACTGGCATGCTTACTTATCCATACCAGCAGTGCCGCAAACCCGGAAGGTTTATTGGCAAATGTTTTGAAGGCATAAATAGTTGTTTCAATAGCAATATCCATTTTCCCAAGCGATACGACCAGCTCATCCTGGGCCACATCAATGCCTGCCACCTGTTTTACAATGTTTGTCATCACTTTATTTGTTTAATATTCACAAAGTGAATCACCCTTCTTCGTCTTTTCTCCTGACGGATATCCCGGATGTAATGCCTTGCACTACTCCTTACATTCTGTTCAAACTCTAAAGGGTAAAAAGAAATGAGGCAGTATCTCTCTCTGTACATACCCTAAATGGTTGTTTGGGCGACCATCCGCTCTCATTCCTCTTCACTTCATAACACTAATTTATTGGTTAATGACAAACATAGGAGGGTCGACCAGCGGAGCGCAGTCGGGGTGAGTCAAACGAAGCGCGTTAATAACCATATTACCACATCACCAATCTGTTCATTTACCATATATTTTTGCCTATTCATCCATACATTCTTATCTTCGTTCATATGTCACCAGAAGAAGCTAAAAAAAGGATCAAGTCAATATCAGCTGAACTAAAACAGCACAATTACAACTATTATGTGCTGGCTATGCCCACTATTGATGATTTTGGTTTCGACAAGCTTTTGGAAGAGCTCATTGCCCTTGAAAAGCATTTTCCTGAATTTGCCGACCCTGATTCACCCAGCCAAAAAGTGGGTGGTTTTATCACCAAGGAGTTTAAAACCGTTCAGCATAAATGGCCCATGCTTTCGCTCGGCAATACTTATAATGAACAGGAGTTGCTCGACTTTGATCAGCGTGTGCGCAAGGCAATAGGCGACAATTTTGAATATGTATGCGAACTTAAATTCGATGGGTTATCCATGAGCCTCACCTATGAGGATGGAAAACTGGCACGCGCGGTAACCCGTGGCGATGGTGTACAGGGTGATGAAGTAACTACAAATGTTCGCACTATTCATAGCATCCCCAAACGCCTCAATGAGGGCAATTATCCGCCTCACTTTGAAATAAGGGGCGAAGTTTTCATGCACCTGAAAGCTTTTGAACGCTTAAATGAAGAGCGTATCGAAAACGGTGAAGTCCCATATGCCAATCCCAGGAACTTTGCATCGGGCACTATAAAATTGCAGGACTCTAGCGAAGTGGCCAAACGTCCGCTGGATAGCTTCATGTATTTTTTATATACAGATAAACAACTGTTTAAAACACATTGGGAGAGCTTACAGGCTGTAAAAAGCTGGGGCTTCCCGGTAAATAACCATAGTGAGCTTTGTAGTGATATAACCGGGGTATTAGCTTTTATTAACAAATGGGACAAAGAGCGTTATAACTTAAGCTATGATATTGATGGTATAGTAATTAAGGTAAACAATTACTCACAGCAGCAGGAACTGGGCTTTACCGCCAAATCGCCGCGCTGGGCCATTGCCTATAAATTTAAAGCTGAGCAAGTTGAAACCGAATTACTAAGCGTAAGCTACCAGGTTGGCCGTACCGGGGCTGTTACTCCCGTTGCCAACCTAAAGCCTGTACTGCTGGCAGGTACAACCGTAAAAAGGGCCACCCTGCACAATGCCAATGAAATACTAAGGCTTGATTTGCATGAGGGTGATTCTGTTTATGTTGAAAAGGGAGGTGAGATCATCCCCAAGATCATCAGTGTAAACCCTGCAAAACGCCAACCCGGTGCCAAAGCTATCCTTTACCGTACCACCTGCCCCGCTTGCGGCACAACGCTTGAACGTAAAGAGGGTGAAGCTGCCTTCTATTGCCCCAATGATGAAGGCTGCCCGCCGCAGATAGTAGGTAAAATGCAGCATTTTATTGATCGTAAAGCCATGAATATTGATGGCTTGGGTGATGAAACAATTGACACCTTATACCAAAAAGGTTTCATTAACCACATAAGTGATATTTACAACCTGCATCAACATAGTGATGAGCTGAAGCAATTGGGGCGCTTTGGCGAAAAATCCATTACCAATATGCTGGATGGAATTGACCAGTCGAAAAAAATGCCTTTTGAAAAAGTGCTGTTTGGTTTAGGTATACGGTACGTGGGACAAACGGTAGCCAAAAAACTGGTTGATCATTTTAAAACTATTGAAAAACTGGAACAAGCCAGCTTTGATGAACTAATTGCTGCCGATGAAATTGGCGAACGTATAGCCAACAGCCTACTTGAATATTTTGCTGATGAAAAGCATAAGGAAGAGATTAAAAAACTGAAAACACAAGGCTTACAATTTATAGCTGAAGAAAAAGAATTGAACCTGCAAAGTGATAAACTGGCTGGTAAAAGCTTCATTATATCAGGTGTGTTTGAAAATTATTCAAGGGATGAATTAAAAGATATAATAGAACAAAATAATGGTAAAATATTAAGCAGCATTTCCGCAAAATTAAGCTACATTGTAGCTGGTAATAATATGGGGCCGGCAAAGCTTGAAAAAGCGCAAAAATTGAATATCCCCATCATTAGTGATGGTGATTTATTAGAAATGTTGAACTGAAAAGATTTTATAATATGAGTGAGGTCTTTTTAATTGTAACATTTTTGTTACAATTAAAACTTCTATTATATCAACTTGTTCTTATTTGATTATTAACATTTATTTTTACATTAATTCAAATATTATTACCTATGAGTAATTATTTACCAATACAACCTGCTATTTTTTGCGAACCTTGCAAAGATTGCGGAGCCCGTCCTGTAGTAGAACAAAGCAAAAACGGCTACGTTGTCAGGTGTCCACATGATAGAAAACACTATAAAACAAAACCTGGATTGGTAGATATAACTGATTGGAATTTAAAGAACAAGACCCATATGCCATTTGTAGCATCTCCAAAACAAAAGGCATCGTAAAAATCCAGAAAAAGAAAATATATCAATATCAGGAGAAAGCATATACACTTTCTCCTTTTTTATTTACCGCTATTTTACAATTTGAGTTATTTACATGTTCAACTACCTAATTGCCACCTGGTAATAAATAAATTGAACTATTTTATAGGCTAAAAAACCTCAAAATACTATCTTAGCATCCTTTTAATTATTGAGATGAACAAATTTTACGGAACAGGGGTAGCTATTGTAACTCCGTTTCAAGCAGACGGGCAGGTTGATTACAGCGGACTTAAAGACCTGATAAATTATTTAATTGATAGCGGGGTTCAATACCTTGTATCATTAGGCACTACAGGTGAAACCGTTACATTAAATCAACAGGAGAAGAAGAAGGTATGGGCTTTTACTGCAGAGGTTGTTGCAGATCGTGTAGGCCTGGTTGCAGGCATTGGTGGTAATAACACACTTGAGGTTGTGCAACAGGTAAAAGAGTTTGATACCAATGGTTACGATGCTATACTTTCTGCCAGCCCGGCGTATAATAAACCCACACAGGAGGGCATCTACCAGCATTATAAAGCCATAGCAGAAGCCTCATCACTGCCTGTTATATTATATAATGTACCAAGCCGCACCGGTAGCAATGTAAGCGCCGAAACTACTGTACGCTTGGCTAATAATTTCACCAATATTATTGGCACTAAAGAAGCTTCAGGTAATTTTGATCAGATCAACCAGATCATGCGCGATAAACCGGAAGACTTTTTGGTTATATCCGGCGATGATCCTGTTACGCTGCCAATGATAGCTTTAGGAGCAGTAGGGGTAATTTCTGTTATAGGAAATGCATTGCCTGCCCAGCTTTCAGAAATGGTACAGCTGTGCCTGGATGGTGATTTTAAATCGGCACAAAAAATACATTCGCAATTGATTGACTTTACCCGCCTGATGTTTGTTGAAGGCAGCCCTGCCGGCGTTAAAACGGCATTAAAACACCTCGGTGTCTGCGGCGATACACTTCGTTTACCATTAGTGAACGTTAGTGACGCTACCGCGAAAAAAATAGTACAGGAAATACAAAATATAACTACAGTAAAAAGCCCGGCTAAGTACTAGCCAGGCTTTTTATCATTAAGTAAAAAATCTTTTTCAGGATCTCCTTATTGCTTGTTTTTTGCTTCCTGAACTTCCAGCCTGATTGATTGAGCTAGATTTTTCAGGTCTTGCATACCTTTACGAACACGGGTACCTGCGGCGCTGTTTCCCTTGTTGTAAAACTTGTCAGCATCAGCTTCCAAAGATGCAACGAGGTTTTTTACTTCAGTAAATTTTTCCATTTGAATTACTCCTTTTAGTATAATGAGGTTTATTGTTTAACTAAGCTAATCTAAAATCTTTTTATTTAAAAAAAAATTTTTGCATGAAAAAAATACCGCCTTAAAAGTGGTTTTTTTCCACATTATCAGCTATATAGCTATATTATTCTGACGATAAATATTAATAATAGAGCAAATTATATTAAATATTTCGGGGTTAATCTACCAATAATTTAATATTTAATCATAAATGATCTAATTATTAAAATAAAGTAAGCTTTTCACTCAAAAATTGCTAAAAGTGGTGCTCATAAATAATGTTTTTAATGTCGGGGTAATATGCAATTAATCAGACATTCTGTAGTATTTCCGGATAATATTGATGCGTCTTTATTATTAATTCACCAAATAAAGTATTTGCCCATGCAAACCATTTACGGGTAAAGTCGGCAGCATTGTCTTTATTGAACGATTCATGCATAAAGCCTGTACCCGCGTGGGTATTTTTCAGCCAGATAATACATTGGTTTATCTCCTCTTTTTGGGTTGATGTTAGCGCTCTGATAATAATACTCATTGGCCATATATAATTCATACCTACATGTGGCCCGCCAATACCTTCTGCCGCTGAACCCTTAAAAAAGTAGGGATTATCCAAACTTAAAACCATGCGGCGTGTATTTTGGTAAACGGGGTCGGTTGCAGGCATCGCATTCAAATAAGGTAACGCCAGCAGGCTCGGCACATTAGCATCATCCATAAATGACTGATTACCGTAACCATCAACCTCATAAGCCAATACATTGCCGTATACATGATGCTGATAGGTGGCGTATTTTTGCAGCGCATCATGCACCTCAGCCGCCAAAGCCTCGCATTCGGCGCCGGTGGTTTTATCTTTAGCAATGGTGCTGAACATCTCTGCCATCTGGCGCAAACTGGCTACAGCAAAATAGTTTGATGGCACAAGAAAAGGAAATATTGTAGCATCATCAGACGGGCGGAAGATAGAGCAGATCAAACCTACAGACTTAACCGGGTTACCATAACCACCATTAGGTGCAGTGTCACTGGCTACTTCTGTTTTACGCTGAAAATGATACGGGCCTTTGCCATCTTTACGCTGCTGCTCCTTAAAGGTATGTAATATGGTTTTGCCTGCATTTTGCCAGTTCTCATCAAAAAAGCTTGCATCACCGCTTATTTTCCAATAGTTATAAGCCAGCCTTATAGGGTAACATAGGGAGTCCACTTCCCATTTGCGCTCGTGCAGTTCGGGTTTCATGGTGGTGTTATCGGTGTCCCATTCGCTGCCGGTTGGGCCCATGTTAAAGGCATTGGCATAAGGATCGATCAACACGCATTTAGCCTGCCTGTTTATTACACCCAGGATAAGCTTTTTAAGGGCAGCATCCTTAGTTATAAGCGGCAGATAGGGCCAAACCTGCGCCGATGAATCACGCATCCACATAGCATTTATATCACCTGTAATTACAAAAGTGTCGGGCTTGCCATTAACTTCAGCATAATTAACCGTAGTATCTAATGTATTAGGGTAGCAGTTCTCGAACAGCCACGCCAGTTCAGGACTTTTTATGTTTGCCTTTATGCGGCTGATGGTCTCTTCAACGGCTTTACTGGTGAATTTACGGTCGGCCAGTTTTGGGCGGTGACTTTCAAACTGAATTGGCCCGGAGAACCATTTTGGCTTTAAGCCGGTGCTGATACCTAACGCAGTGATCCCGTTTATCTTTATAAAATTGCGGCGTGTTGTCATAGATTTGCTAAATTGGTTTGGCTAAAATAAAAAAGCCTTTCGGATATCCGAAAGGCTTAGCGATTATATTTTATCCGAATTATATAACAAGTTCATTCTTATCACTTATTCTAAACCAGGCTCTGCCCGAAAGTAAGCAAATTACTATCTGGGTCAAGAATTGAAAATTCCAGTTGCATCCAGGGCTTATGCTCCAATTCGGTACTTTTAGCATTTTGTCCTTTAACAAACTGATGCAGTGCTTTAATATTATCTGTGCGGATATATACTTGTCCATAGTTTTCCTTAGGGTCAAGTTCTTTAAACTCAAAAAAATGAATTTGTATATTATCCTTTTGTACCATCAAATAACCATCGTAATCAGCATTGCCAAACTCAGTAAACCTCAGTTTATTTAAATAAAAATCACGGGTAATGGCTTTATCGCGCATGGGTAACTTTGGGTTGATATCTGTAAGCATAATTGATTAAGAAATTTATTGCAGCACTAATTTACAGGATGTTTCAAAATATTCATATCATATAATAGCTAGGCCCGCAAATCAATAATCTGCGGGCCTAGCTATTATTTTTTAATATTTTATCTGCCTAAACTGCAGGCTCACTTACATTTTTGTAATGACCAGCTTTTAGCTTCTCGCCCATTTCGCTGTAAGCATCAAGCGTGCGCTGTACATCTTCTAAACTATGCGAAGCAGTTGGTATCAGCCTCAACAAAATAATGCCTCTCGGAATAACAGGATAGATCACAATTGAGCAGAAGATACCGTAGTTCTCACGCAAGTCGCGGGTTAAGGCGGTGGCTTCATATAGGTCACCTTTTAAAATAACCGGGGTAACCATAGTATTGCTTATACCGATATCAAAACCGCGTTCTTTCAGGCCATTTTGCAATGTTTTGGCTATCAGCCATAATTTTTCGCGCAGTTCAGGCTGTGACTTTAACAATTCGAAGCGTTTCTTTAAACCGATAACCATTGGCATTGGCAATGCTTTGGCAAAAGTTTGCGAGCGCATGTTATAGCGCAGGTATTCAATAATCTCGCGTTTTGCAGCCACAAAACCACCTATACCGGCCATTGATTTGGCGAAGGTGCCGAAATATACATCAACCTCATCAACACAACCTTGTTCCTCGTGCGTACCGGCACCAGTTGGGCCCATGGTACCAAAACCATGCGCGTCATCAACCAATAAACGGAAATTGAATTTCTTTTTAAGCTCGCTGATCTCTTTCAGCTTACCCTGCGCGCCCGACATACCGAAAACACCTTCGGTGATCAACAATATGCCACCACCGGTTTGCTCGGTTAATTTAGTAGCGCGTTCCAGTTGCTTTTCGCAGCTTTCGATATCATTATGCTGATATACAAAACGCTTGCCCATATGCAAACGTACACCATCAATTATACAGGCGTGTGATTCAGCATCATATACGATAACGTCATTACGGTCAACCAATGCATCAATGATCGATAGCATGCCCTGGTAACCATAGTTCAGTAAAAACGCGGATTCTTTTCCAACAAATTCGGCCAGGTTGTTTTCCAGTTCCTCATGGTGCCTGGAGTTGCCCGACATCATACGCGCGCCCATTGGGTAGGCCATGCCATAATCAGCTGCCGCCTGTGCATCAGCTGCCCTTACTTCTGGGTGATTAGCTAACCCCAGGTAATTGTTAAGGCTCCAAACTAAATGTTCTTTGCCGTTAAACAGCATGTGCGGGCCAATTTCACCTTCTAATTTAGGGTATGAAAAATAGCCGTGCGACCATTTTTGATGCTGGCCGATAGGGCCGCCAACACTTTTTAATATTTTGTCAAATAAATCCAAAATGCGATCTTTTTAATATTTTGCAAATATAGCCCTTTTAAGCAGGCTTCACAAACCCCGTAAATGTAAAAAAGCCCTTGCAAATCAATACAAAGGCTTAGTTCTCAATAATTGGTTTGATTAGTCAACATTATCATGCAGGAATGAATTGTTATTCCTTATTTCTACTTTACCATCGCTGTCAGGCATCAGGGTAAACCTTGAGATCTGGCTTTCGTCAGATGCAGGAGTTTCCTGCAGGGCTATTTCCTTACGCTTGTAGGCGGGCGTGTTTTCCATTTCAATAACATTACCGCTGCGCTGTTTAATACTCAGATCTTTTAAGCGCATGATACGCTCGCGTGATTTGCGCAATTGCTCCTCGATGGATTCATCTGTTTTATGATCATCAGCGCCAACAACAGGTGCCGGTTCAGGTTCAGGCATCACTATTTTCTCTTCAACCACTACCGGGTTAAAGTCCATCACCGAATCAGCTATTTTAAAAGTAAATTCGCTTTCTTCAGGCTCGGCGGCAGATGGCTCTTCATCCATCAGGTTATGCCTTACCACACTGCCTGAATCTTCTGATTTGGCAAACAGATCAAACAAACCGGTTTGTTTCGGCCCCTGACCCTGCGGGGTTTGTGCCTCATGTTTTTTCATGTAAGGCTCGGCAACAGCATTTTCCTTAACATGGTTTATAAACTCATTTACCGGTTTTACCAATGGCTCATTCTCAGGCACCAGCATATTAACGATCTTTTTGCTGCTAATCTCTTTCTCGCGTTCATCCTTGGTTTGGAAACCTGTAGCAATAATAGTTACAGATAATTTATCTTCCAGGTTTTCGTCGATACAGTTACCCCATATCAGGTCGGCAGCCAAACCGGCTTCTTCCTGTATGTAATCGGTAATGATGCTTACTTCATCCATGGTTACCTCTTTACTGCCCGAACTGATGTTCAGCAAAATATAGCGTGCGCCTTCTATCTCATTATCTTTCAACAATGGCGATGATAACGCACCTTCAACCGCTTTTAAAGCACGATTTTCACCCTCTGCAGTTGAACTACCCATGATAGATACGCCACTGTCTTTCATTACAGTACGCACATCTTTAAAGTCAACGTTTATATAACCCGGCAAGGTAATTATCTCAGCTATACCTTTTGCAGCAGTGGTCAAAATATTATCAGCCTGCGCAAACGCGGAACCTAAAGTCAGGTTACCGAAGATCTGGCGCAGCCTGTCGTTCGAGATCACTAAAAATGAGTCGACATATTTTTTGAGTTCTTCCATACCTGCATCGGCCTGCATTTTACGGCGTTTGCCTTCAAATGAGAACGGTGTAGTGATGATGCCCACTGTTAATATATCCAACTCGCGTGCTGCTTTGGCAATAATAGGGCTCGCGCCTGTACCAGTACCACCACCCATACCAGCTGTTATAAACAACATTTTGGTATTAGTGCCCAGCATTTGTTTTATATCGTCGATATTTTCAATAGCCGAATTTTTTCCAACTTCAGGTATAGAACCTGCTCCCATCCCTTCTGTTAAACTTGCGCCTAATTGTACTTTGTTGGGTATAGGGCTTAACTCCAATGCCTGGGCATCGGTGTTACAAATAATAAAATCAACACCGGTAATACCCTGTTTGTACATATGGTTTACCGCATTGCCTCCACCGCCACCAACACCAATTACTTTGATGATAGACGATTTTTCTTTTAACATCTCAAACTGCATAATCCTAATTTTCAGTTATATGTGATCTGACTAATAATTAGTTCTCTCTATTGTAATGATACCACTTTTTCCACAAGGTTTTTCCACATTTGTCAATATGTGGAAAAAACGCCTTTTTGTGCAAAATTATTGCAGGAATTCCTTGTCAGGGATATCATCCTTTATATAAACTTTAAGCCTTTCAAGCCATGTTGGCTTCTTTTCAGCAGCCTTAGCTTCTGTTTTCTTTTTGGTAATTGCAGGCTGCGGAATATCATCATATTCCATTTTTTGCACACCCTTTATCAACAGTCCAATACCGGTTGCGTACATAGGGCTTTGCAGCTCTTCGTATATGTTTTTGGGTAATACTTCGTTCTTGGCCAGGTGCTCATTAGGGTAACCAATGCGGCAATCCAACCCGGTAACAAACTCCACCAATTGCGATAAATGCTTAAGCTGCGCGCCGCCGCCTGTAACCACTATACCGGCAATCAGCTTCTTTTCATAACCTGATGCTTTTATCTCATAATATACATGCTCAACAATTTCTTCCATACGGGCCTGGATAACAAAGGCCAGGTTTTTCACTGATATTTCTTTTGGTTCGCGGCCACGTAATCCGGGTACACATACAATCTCATTTTCTTTGTTCTCTTCAGCCAAAGCCGAACCGAACCTTATTTTTAACTGCTCCGCGATATTGCGCATTACCGAACAGCCCTCGCGAATATCCTCGGTAATACTGTTACCGCCGAACGGGATCACAGCGGTATGCCTGATGATCCCCTCGTGGAAAATGGCAACGTCGGTAGTACCGCCACCTATATCCACCAATACTACGCCGGCTTCTTTTTCTTCATCGCTCAAAACCGATTCAGATGATGCCAATGGCTCCAGTATCAGGTCCACAGTTTCTAAACTGGCTTTGTTAACACATTTTACAATGTTTTTGATAGCCGCGGTTTGGCCCGAGATGATGTGGAAGTTTGCTTCCAAACGTACACCTGCCATGCCTATCGGGTCTTTAATTCCTGGCTCACCATCAACGGTAAACTCCTGTGGTATAACATGGATGATCCCTTCGCCCGGGGGCATTACCAGGTTAAACATATCTTCGATCAGTTTATCGATATCCTTGCGGCCTATCTCATTATCCAGGTCGCGGCGGGTGATCAAACCACGATGCTGCAGGCTTTTGATATGCTGCCCGGCAATCCCCACATTCACTACCTTGATCTCCACATTTGATTGCGTGCCTGCAACGTCAACTGCCTGGGCGATACCCTGCACCGTTTTATCGATATTTGATACTACGCCGCGCGTTACCCCCGCCGACTCAGCCTTACCGATACCCAGTACTTCAATCTTCCCGTTTTTGTTACGGCGGCCAACAATAGCACATATTTTTGTAGTTCCAATATCCAACCCTACCACGATTGGTGAACTCTTTTCCTGTGTTAAAACTTTGTCCATATTAATTTTTTATTTGAGATGTATCTTTCATTGTTACTGCAGAATCAATAGCTGCTTTAATCGAATCCTTAACCCCGTTCTTCGCATTTATTGAATCCTGTTTGGTCATCACATTTTTTACGCCGATAACCTGGTTAGCGTATTTTATATTAATTGTTTTGTAAGTATCCCAGCCCATTTGCGGCAATGCTTTTTTGTAGAAAGCCAGCAGGTTACGGAACTTCACATCCAGCGAATCGGCATCGCCCAGTAAAATGCGCTGATTACCTACACGCGGTATCAGTTCTATTTCATGATCCTTGTTCACATAGATCTGCGCTATCTGCGCATCCCATAATGAATCCTTGCGGATGAAATCAGCCGTTGCAAATACCTCGCGGGCCATCTGGGTATGCAGGGTATCAACTTTACCACCAAAGGGCTCATCAATAAAACCATTAGCAACTAAAACCTGCGCGGTAAAGTTGGTTGACAACGGAATCTTTAGTCCATGCTGATCAACATAAAAATCCTTATCATCCTGGTTCAAAATGCGTAATATAGGCTGTCGCTGGGTTATCTCCACCCAAATAACACCATCCATATCGGTATAAACCTTGGCCGTTTCAATAAACGGATTAGCTTTTAACTTAGCCTCCAGCGCATGTATGTTAATGCCCTCCAAAGCATGCCCTATCAGCGCATGCCTTTTTATTTGCAGGATGTTATCAATCTCGTCCTTATCAATAAAATACTGGTTGCCGGGGATATAAACCTTTACATCCGTACAAAGCACACCCGCTTTTTTAACGTTTATGAAACTCATGAGCACAACCAGGCCACCTAAGCTGGCGAGCCAGCAAAAGCTTATGAGTATGTACTTCCAAATGCGTTTCTTAAACATCTGTTAAAGCGTGTTTTAATGGTTCAACCAATTGATCAATATCACCCGCGCCTACTGTTAAAAGCAGTTCGGGCTGTTCATTTTTTATGGCTTCAATAGCATCTTGCTTACTCAAGATCCGCTTGTTAGCCAATTTCATGCGACTCAATATCATATTTGAATCCACGCCTTCTATTGGTAATTCACGGGCCGGGTAAATATCCAGCAGGATCAGTGCATCCGTCATATCCAGCACTTCGGCAAAGCCATCTACAAAATCGCGGGTGCGTGTAAATAAATGCGGCTGGAAAATAGTTACCAGCTTTTTATTTGGATACAACTTTTTAACCGATGTAATAGCCGCCCTCAATTCTTCAGGGTGGTGTGCGTAATCATCAATGTAGATATTGCTATCGTTCTTCACGATATATTCAAACCTCCTGTGCACCCCACGGAATGATGCCAGCGCGCTTTTCACCGCATCGGCAGATACGCCTAAACGCAGCGCAGCCTCAATCGCGGCAGTCGCATTCTCTACATTATGAAAACCCGGGATACCCAGTTGGATATCCTTTATATCAGTATCGGCATTTTTAAAATCGAAGTAAAAGCTGCCGTTCTCAATGCGGATGTTTGTTGCGGTTGCATCAGCAGCTTCTTTAATGCTATAAGTATACCCGGTATCTAATGGTAAACCTTGTTTATGGATCAAAACACCCCCCTCCTTTATCTGCGAAGCAAACATTTTGAAGGAATCCGTTAGGTGCGAATGATCACCGTAGATATCCAAATGGTCTGCATCCATTGACGTGATGACCGCTATATTTGGATAAAGTGTTAGGAACGATCGGTCGTACTCATCAGCCTCAACCACCACAATATCGCTTTTACCATACAGCACATTGCTGTTATAGTTTGATGAAATACCACCCAAAAACGCCGAGCAATCCACACCCGAATCCTTTAAAATATGGGCCACCATGGTGGATGTGGTAGTTTTGCCATGCGTACCGGCAATAGCCACCGTAAACTTACCTTTACTGATCAGCCCCAAAACCTGTGAGCGTTTAAATAACTCGAACCCGCGATCTATAAAGAAATTCAACACATGCGAATCTTTTGGAATAGCAGGCGTAAAAATTACCAGTGTACCTTCATCCGGCTGCCTGAAACTCATTGGGATCCATTCCGCATTATCATCAAAAATAATCTGGATGCCTTCGTTATGCAGTTCGGTGGTCAGCTCGGTTGAAGTTTTATCGAATCCGCAAACAATGCAGCCCAAATGATGAAAATACCGCGCCAGCCCGCTCATGCCTATGCCGCCGATACCAATCAAATAAACACG
>Ga0206832_10082_pt1 | contig 25296 bp, 19 predicted proteins | sample Alteio_BWOrgCont_74_FD_152896 | JGI IMG/M metagenome (GOLD analysis project Ga0206832, IMG submission 152896) | Enriched cells from forest soil in Barre Woods Harvard Forest LTER site, Petersham, Massachusetts, United States -... | ecosystem: Environmental > Terrestrial > Soil > Temperate forest >... | reverse complement strand
CACGGTTATTCAAAATAATCGAGTCGCGCGGTAACAAAGTATCATTCAGCCAAACGCGGCTATCTATAGAATCGGGCTGGCCTACCAAAAGATTAAGTGTATCCTTACAATTATTGGCATCTGATACGATGACCTGGTAATTGTTGGCGGTGAGGTTATAGAAAACATTGTAAACCTGCGGAGTACCACCATTAAGGCTGAATGTGTAAGGATTGCGGTCGGCAGGCAAAGGATATATTTTTATTACTCCGCCATTGCCGTCGTAGCAGTGCACACTATCAACAACTATCGAATCGCGCGAAGGAACAAATGGCGGAACAGTAAAATGCAGCGAGTCTGTACAACCTTGTGCGTCACTTACCATTACTGTGTATGTCCCAACACTAACATTGGCAAACAAACTGTCGTTTTGTGTAATAGGAGAACCGGTTGAGCTTTGAAGCGTATATGTGTATTGAGGAGTGCCTCCAAAAGCGTCAACACTTATAATGGCATCATTTCTGCCAAAACAAGTAATACCATGCATTAGTAGGTTGGTATCAACCACCAAAGCATTGGGCTGGCTAATGCTGGTGGTGAAAATGGCGGAGCAACCTAATGAATCTGTTACCTGGTAAGTAGTGCTGCCCGCCGGAAGACTATCAAATTGAATTACCGGTGTATCAAAATACTGCCCGTTAATCTGGTAAGGCATATTACCACCTTGTAGGGTAATTATTGCTTGCCCGTTATTTAAACCGTTGCACGTAGGATTTACACTGGCTACACTTCCGGTTAAACTGCTGCCGTGGGTAATAACGAAAAATAAATCTTCGGCGCAACCAAGGCTATCAAATACATACACGTTATAGGTGCCCGGTGTATCAGTTAAAGTAATGGTATCGTAATACCAGAGCATGTTAGGAAAGTCCAACTGGTAGGGCGGTATTCCACCGGTAGTACTCAGCAATACCGAACCCGCGGTTGATGAACAGCCCACAGAGGTTTGCGTAACATTACTAACCATGGGCGTAGGTTGCGACAAGTTAATCGTATCGATTACCGTGCAGCCCGATTGATCGCTCACCTTAACAACGGTTACCCCAACGCCACATAAATATTGGCCTATGCCATAATAAGGCGAAGTGCCACCATTGGCCGACACTGTAACCGACACCTGCCCGCCATAACATTGAATTCCCGGCGCAGTATCGTTCGCAACCGCGAAACCATTGCTATTAAAAGTAATGTTAAAATAAATAGTGGTATCGCAACCGGTATTGGAATTACTAATAATTACCCTGTATTGGCCTAAACCCAGATTAAAAACAGAATCTGCAGTGGTAAGGAGGTTATTAAACTGGTCGAACCATTGGAACCCAAAGAAATTGAGCGACTGTCCGCCGATTATTTGCACACTGGCACTTCCATTATTATTGTTGCAGGCGTTCACACTATCCAAAACTGCCTGCCAGCCATTGTAGGGATGAACTGCAAAAGAACCTGTATCCTGGCAATGATTAGCATCGGTTACAGAAAACGTATAAGAGCCGGTATCAAGATAGACATAACCATTTGTGCCGGTGCCTGATTGGTTCGAGCTATTCCATGAATAGCTATAGGGTCCGGTACCACCCACCGTGGTTATACCAACATTTTGGCCCGCACAGGTAGACTGATTGTAAAAGTAGATTGAAGTAATCAGTGTATCGGGTGTAGTAACGTTGATATTAACATTGACAGAGCAACCGGTCGAATCGGTGATGACCTGCGGATAAGTACCGGCAGCAAGTGTAAAAGTCCCTATCCCGGTATACGGAGGTGTGCCTCCCGAACCATAAACTAAAACCGTTGCGGAGTCGCCATAACATCTAACAGGCCTTAGCAAGGTATCGGTAGCCGAAAGCGGGAACGGCTCAAAAATGGCCTCATCAACAATAACGCTACATCCCCCAAGGTTTGTAATAGTATCCGAATAAAATCCCTGCCCCAGGTTTGAAATGGTATAAGTAGAATTGAATGAATTTCCGTTGTAAAAGAATGGTGGTACCCCTGATGTAACAGTAAGCGTTATCGTACCATTATTAAGGCCATAGCAGGTTGGGTTAACAGCACTTGCTGTTGCCACCAAATTTGAGCCGGCATGCACCGTAATACTTACCTGAGAACTGCAATTACGGGCATCGGTTACATTGATTGAATAGAAGCCGGGAGAAATATTAGTAAGTGATAACGAATCTGAATAAGAATAACTACCACCATTGAAATTGATTGAATAAGGGTCAACCCCGCCACTGGTATAAAGCTGTATACCGCCATTTGCGGAGGTACAACCGGCAGGTATTTCGTTCGCAGTTGCATTTAAAATAGTTGGTTGCGACAAATTAATATCGGCATTTACGTGACAGCCAATCGAGTCCTGTACAGTCACTACATGCGTTCCTGCATAAAAAGTATAGCTACCAGTACCGGTAAAGTGGCCTGTGCCCCCGCTGGCAAAAACGTTAACAACATCCGAATTGCCGAAACATAATATACCCGGGCCGGTGTCAATATTTAAAGTAATAGCCGTTGAAGGTTGTGTAATTACGATGGTAGTATCATAAGTACAACCGCCGGCCGAGGTAATAGTAACCAGGTAAGTACCGGCATGCAAATTCTGGATATTTTGGGTTGAGCTACCATTACTCCAGTGGTAAGTTATAGGTTGTGTACCGGTTATAATAGTCGCCTGGGCAGAACCGGTGCTATCGCCATGGCATAAAATATTGCTGCCGGTTACACGCGCTGACAGTGAGTTCGTGAAACCAATATTGATGTTGTACTGCTGGAAACAATTGTTGGAATCTTCAATATCAATAAGGTTGTTTCCGGTAGGTAACGAAATTGTATCACGATACCGATAGTATTGAAGGTGCCCGTTATAATAAACCCTATAAGGGAGCGTGCCACCCGTGGTAGTTATTTGCAGCGAACCATTGCCATGCGCACAATTAGCTCCCGTGGTAACAAAGGAACTTGACAATAGCGCAGGAGGGGTTACGGTGACAGTATCGAAAACGCCACAACCGGTTTGATCGGTTACCGTAATTATTTGCGTGCCTCCGTAAGTCAGATATTGACCGGTGCCGTTAAATGGCCCAAATGAACCCGAAGCAGAAACGTCTACATAAATATAATTACCGTAACATTTTAACCCTGCGCCGGTATCGTTAGTTACAACCATATCGGTACTTGCGGCATTAATAGTAAAATACAGCGTAGTATCGCAACCCTGATCATCAGTAACCTCAATACTGTAGTTACCAATAGGTGCCTGGGTAATTGAGCTTCCCTGCTGACTCAGCAAATTCGAATTGTACGTCCATGCGTAATAGTAATTACTGGTATAAATATCGTTTACGGTTACCGTTGCCGAACCGGAGCTATCGCCCAGGCAGGAATTGAGTGCAGCTACCGATGGCTGCAGACCATTGGTATCAGTAATAATTACACTACCGGTATCAGTACAACCGTTATAATCAGCAACGGTGTAAGCATAGTAACCCGGTGTAAGATAGTAGACATTATTACCTGATTGATAGTTACTATTACCCCATATTAAACTATATCCTGGCGTGCCGCCAAAGCTATAAGACTGGGCAAACCCATTGCTACCCGTGCAGGAGGCCGGAGTTGTATAAAATGTTGTTTGCAGAGAATCGGGCTGGGTGAGAGCAAAGGTATCGATAAAGCTACAGCCTGAATTATCGGTTACGGTAACCACATACGTCCCGACATACAAATTGGCTACTACCGGCGAATCGGGGCCCGGGCCGTTTGGATATTGCCATGTATAATTTACGGGATACGATGCTTGCAGCACAATTACAGAGGCGCTACCCGATGCCGTACCATAACATAATGGGTTGTATGGGCTTACGTAACAGTAAAGCGTAAGAACCGAATCAACAAATGCAGAACCGGTTACCGAACATCCATTGACATCGGAAATCGTAAAACCGTAGTTTCCGGTTACCAGGCTATCGCGTATAAAACCGCTTCCGGCATCACTCCATGTAATATTTAACTGACCGGTGCCTCCCGTAGCGTCTATTTCCAAACTACCATTATTAGAATGACAACCGGCAGGAGAATTATTGGCTACCAGAAAAACTATGGTATCGGGTTTAACTAAAACTACAGTAGCCGAATCTTTGCAACCCATGCTGTCGGTTACAACATACTTATAAGTTCCGGCCTTCAATCCGGTTGGATTAAAGCCACTGGCTCCGTTACCCGTCCATACTACGCCGTAGGGGGTATAACCGTATGTTGTTGTTAAAGCGATTGAACCATCCTGGCTGTAAAAACAAAGTGGGCTATGGGCCGTATCGGTTACTGATAAAGGAAGTTGCTTGGTATTTGTAAAATTTAGAGAATCCTTACACCCCCCGGCGTCCTTCACAGTAACCCAATCGGCGCCCTGGGGAATAAAATTTGCTGATGAACCGATTTCGCCACTTGACCAAACAATGTGATACGGAGGAGTGCCACCGTGCGTAAAAACTGTTCCCTTCTCAAACAAACCAGGGCCGCAAGGTGTTTGATTAAGCGCCAGAGAATCGTAAAGAAATCTAATAGTATCGGTTACTGTAACATGGCAGGTTGTATCTAAAGTGCTTGTAACAACTACCGAGTATATGCCCGGCTGGGTAATATTTAATGAAGAATCGGTGCTGCCGTTGTTTATCCAATAGTAAGAATAATGAATACTCCCGGCCGCAAGAGTGTCTCCTCCTACATTAGGTATGTTAAACGCATGAACTGAAAGATTTCCCCCTCCGGTGCATATCCAGGGGCTGCCATCCGTTAAGACAACAAAAGCACCGGCCTCACTGGTAACTGTAGTAATAGCACATTTCGCCTCGGCATTGCTGCCTTGAATAATATGTCCGGTAATAGTATAATTTGCACCAGGGAAAGTAGAGTCTAGTTCCCACGTTAAATGGGTTGTGTCGGGCGTAAAATGAAAAATTTTGGTAATGGTATCGCTTGGACCACCAAAGCCCAGCATAAAGGATTGCTCAACAAAAGTTACTGTTTCATAATACCCACCGGTGGTTTGCAAAAAAGCAGGGTCGGCAGTTAGGTTAATAATCGTTACTGCGGGATTAGCGCAGTACTGACTAACATGAACATCAATTTGAGGTGCAGGCACCCAAAACAAGCTGCCGGTATTTGAGTTGCACGAAACCATATTTAAGTATGCCGAGTAGGTGCCCCCCGCAAGAGAATCGAGGCTAATTGGAACTGGTACTTGTTGTCCGTAATTAGCGAAAGGGAAGGTAACAGTATCGCCATTAGGCTCGATAAGCACATAAAACCAGGACTGAGAACCAAGAAACGAAGGGCAATTAGCGCCAAAGTTGGAGCTAACCACCATTTTGCACGTGTTCGTGTCGAGCTTAAGTGCGGTTGTAACACCAACGTTGGCAGCAATCCAAGGTACGGAGAAACTGATTGTACAGCCTGCGGTGTCACTGATATTAAAATAAGCCCTTGAAGGACAGGTGTCGGTAGATACCCCTCTGTAATCAATGGTGTAAGGCGCCCCTCCACCTGCAGGAAGAATAATGGAGTTCCAATCGGGCTGGGCACCACAAAACGTTGTAACCGTGGGTACCGGTGGCACGCGCAATACATCAAACTTGCCGTATAACTCGCGGCTAAAACCTAACGAGTCAGTAATCTTGTTCCAATATAAAGTGCACAAGCCGGTATCAATAAGCGTAGTATCGCCATTGCTCCAAAGCACCTTTATTGGCGGACAGCCGCCTACATTATTGATATCCACCATTGCCTCGCCATTACATTGATTAGGGCAGGCGTTTTTAATCGGTATTAAGCTTTGGAATTGAAGTGGGTCGCCACAATCAGGGCCGCCACCGCCACCGTTGCCCTGATGCGGGTTACCATGACCCAGGCCACCGGGAAACCCCAACAAATTAAACCGGTTCGAAACCCCATTGCTTGTAACATCGGGGCAGGGCAATGTAATAGTATCGTTGGTATAAAAAGTGCCGCCAATGGTATCGTTTCCGTAATTATAGAAGGTAGTGCCCACCATATCTACAATAGGCATGGCAATAATGGCCACGTCAAGCCCAAAGTCATCACCTATACTACCAAAATAGGTAGACCAAAAAGCATTTTGACTACCGTCTAGCCCCAGCATAATACCATCAAACCCAACACCACCATTAATATTATTTTGCAAATAGTACATTGTCGAATCGCCGGTTACCGGCAACTGGCCATTAGAGAAACCGGTAAATATGGTGTTGCAATCAACATCGCTGGCAAATTTTGTAAGGGCATCATAACCTCCTGAGCCATAATATGTGCCGTATTCCTGTTGATATGTGGTAGGGTTGAAGCCGGCAATAAAGCCATCGCTGCCGCCACCGACATAGTTTGTTTGATAATAGTTTCCGTTGTTCTGCGTCATTACCGGCAGTCCATCGCCATCGGTTTTGCCACATATCATTAATTGGCATGGGGTACGTACTATACAACTGGCTATGTCATTACCCTGCCCACCATAATATGTGCTCCAATCAAGTACACCGGCGCCATCAAGATGTATTACGAAAGATTCCGTGTTTTGAAAACTGTTTTGAAAGTATGCGGGGCCGTTTGAAACCAAAGGCATAGACGCCCCGGTTATTGAATCAGAGAATCCGGTAGCATAAATACCCGAGCCATCTACCCAAAGGGAGCTAAAAAAATCATCGCCCGAACCGCCAAAACAGGTAGACCAAATACGATCGGCAACAGTATCAAACTCCAATAAAAAGGCATCGCTTCTTGTAATTGTAGTATCGTGGTAAAAGTATGCGGTTGGGCTAATCGAGTCAGCAAAGGCCGGAAAGTTACGCGAATAGGTATAACCGCCTACATAAATAAGGCCGTTATAGTATTTAACGTCCATAGCCTCATCAGCCCTGCTTCCGCCATAGCCGGTGGACCACTGCAGCAAGCCTACCGAGTTAAGCTTTACAATAAAAGCATCACGACTGGTTAACGAAACAGGGGCATTGTAAGTACCCAGGGTTGCCTGAGGAAAATCCCATGATTCGGAATAGCCCACTACAAATATACCACTTGGTGCCGCCGCTACAGCATTGGCCTGATCATTGCCGGAGCCACCAAAAAAGGTCATCCAAACCAGGTTTTGATTAGGATCGGTTTTCATGATAACCGCATCCTGGGTTCCACCATCAGGATTTGCACTTACATACGAACCATATACCTCGGGGAAAGTAGGCATATGATAATCGCTCGAATAACCTACCGAGTAAGTATTTAAAGAATCATCGGTAGTAATTGCGGAAAAAGAGGTTAGGGAGACAGTATCGAAACCATGGCTCCATTCCAGTTGCAAAGGAGGGTCGATGGTAAATCCGCCTTTCTTTAACTCATCATTAAGTTGAAAGGAAATGGAGTTGCCTTTAACCATCACATTGCCGGGTATATCTTTCTGGCGGGTTTTAAAAACCACAGGGCCTTCACGCAGCCTGAAGTTTTTGTTCAGGTATTTTAAAATATCGCCACCGGTGTTATCAATATCGGCGCCGTTAACAGTATAGTGAATAACTGAGGCATCGGCTCCCACGTTTACCATAAAATCGTGGGTTACAGCCCCTTTATAATCAATGGTCCAAACCCAATCAATACCTGGGTAAATACCTTTAATAAGCACTGTTTTGCTCGTCTTTATACCCGACAAAATATTTTTACCCGGCCCGTATATATTAATGGGGGCACTTTGAGCGCTAACAAAAACAACCTGCTCTTTACTGATTTTTACATTCTCAAATTTGAAATCAATCTTATTATAAGTAACAGCCGACTTGCCGGTGGTTTTAACCATAGCCGAGAAACCCGAGGAAGTAATAAAATATTGAACCGTTCCGGCCTTATAAAAAAGCACATCGTTAGCCGGTGCACCTTTTTCGGTTTTTACCTGTCCGGCGTTTTCAATAAATTTATCTGAAAGCTTGCTATTGTTTCCGGCAAATGAAGGGGAAAACCCGGCCAGGAGCAACGTGATGCACAATATTTGTGGGTAAAATTGTTTCACAAGCGGAAGTTAGAAAGGTTTTATAAAATAAAAAAGATTTCAGAACGACTGACTTTATTTCAACCAAAAAACTAACCGGTGGTGGGAGAATGCCTTTTACGATGTAAATGTGTAAACAATTTTAAGTAAAAAAAAGTACATTATTTGTATAACCTACGATATAATTTTTTCACTAATTTAAATTTCCACCGTTTTCAAGGCACAGCGCCCTATCAAAAAGCATGTACAAATAATTACTTTTATACGGTAAATAATTTAACCTATAAATTACACGCCCCTGCCGTTAGAACCGAAGCTATACTAACTTTGCAATAAATAAAAGATGCAGGCAAACATTTATTTAAAAACCCCGTTTGTTAAACCAAAAAACACTCAACCATGCAAATAGCAATTATAGGTACCGGTAACATTGGCGGCGCACTGGCCAAAAAATGGAGCGCAGCCGGCCATCAAATCTTTTTAGGAGTAAGAGATAAGAGCAATTTTAAAGGCAAGGAACTGTTGAGCGGAAAAAACATAAGCGTTCATTCCATTGCAGAGGCGGTAGTATTTGCTGAGGTAATTTTGATAGCCGTATTGCCGCAATTTACCAACGATGTTGTAAAAGCAATGGGCGATGTTTCGGGTAAGGTAATTATTGATACTATGAATTCGCTACGTACTAAACCAGTGGGTTACGATGATACTTTTAGTGCGTTAAAGGATTTGTGCAAAAACGCGACGGTAGTAAAATGTTTTAACAGCACCGGTTTTGAAAATATGCAAAATCCGGTTTACGAACTTACAAGCCCTATGCCACATAAGGTTACACTTGACATGTTTGTAGCAGGCACCGACACAAGGGGTAAACAAATAGCCACTCAGCTTAGTAAAGATGCCGGGTTTGAAAACTGTTACGACTTTGGCGGCGATGATAAAGTAGTATTGCTGGAGCAATTTGCCTTTTGCTGGATTAACCTGGCCATTATGCAGGGGCAGGGAAGAAACATGGCATTTAAAATTATTAAACGTTAGCGTAGCACGCAGGCTTTAGTATAGTTTGAAATTTAAATTGCCAACTGTACTATTCAATACACTATACACACAGGTGTTGTGCGGGTATAGTATTTTCTTAATGTTGTTATAAGGATAACTACTGTTTAGGCGGCTTTCTTTACACCGGTTTTAGAAGTGATTCATACACCAAAACCCGGTAACTATGATCAGCCAAAACAGAAAATCCTTTCTGCAAACATTAGGATTACTCGGCGCTAGCACACTTCTCGCCAACGGCACCACCATCAGCAAAGCGGGCCCCACAAGTAAACCGGAACATACTGAACCCAAGCGGCGTTCGGGTTCAAAAAGGGTATTACGGATAGCACACCTTACCGATATTCATGTCAAACCTTCGCATATAGCAGAATATGGCATGGCGGCAGCTTTACATGCGGTTAACAGCATAGCCGATAAGCCGGATTTTATAATGAACGGTGGCGATGCTATAATGAACGAAGGAGCCCTGACCAAAGGAACGGTGCAAGAACAGTGGAATGCCTTCCATAATATTTTAAACAAGGAGAACAGCATACCGGTATACCATTGTATTGGCAATCACGACCTATACGGTTTTATTATGCCCTCGGCCGACCATGCGGATAGCAAGAAATGGGCTATGGATGAGTACCAACTCAAAAAACCTTATTACAGTTTCGAAAAAAACGGCTGGAAGTTTATTGTGCTGGATAGCGTTCATGGGCGCAATTCGGTACCCGGTTACTATGGTAAATTGGATGATGAGCAAATGGTTTGGCTAAGAAACGAATTGAGCAATACATCAACGGATACTAATGTTAGCATTATATCCCACATCCCGATATTGGCTATCTGCAGTATGTTTGATGGTATTTTTACCGGTAACATGCAACGCAGTGTTTCATCTACCAATATGCACGAAGATGCCGGTGAACTGGTTGAGTTGTTTTACCGTTACCCCAATGTGCGTAATTGCATGAGCGGCCACATACACTTAATTGATTACGTAAATTACCTGGGGGTAGATTATTATTGCAACGGCGCCGTTGCCGGTGATTGGTGGAAAGGTGATTTACAACATTTTGCGCCATCGTTTTCGGTAATTAATTATTTTGAGGACGGAAGCACATCTAGGGAGGTGGTTTATTATAAATGGAAGGCATAATTTTTTAGGCCACCACGAAATTAAAAGCTAAACCAGGTATATGGGAATTAAGAGCGTTTGTGTGTTTTGTGGTTCGAACTATGGCTTGGGCCCGGTATTTAGAGAACAGGCAACCTTACTTGGAAAGACACTGGCTGAAAAGGAGATAGAACTTATATACGGAGGCGCACATGTTGGGTTAATGGGGGCAGTTGCCGATGGGGCCCTTAAAGCCAATGGTCGTGTGGTTGGCGTTTTGCCCAGGTTTTTAGAGGTAAAAGAATTAGCCCACCCAGGCTTAACCGAATTAGTACTGGTAGATACCATGCATGAACGCAAGGCTATTATGAACGACCGGTGCGATGCTGTAATTACTTTGCCCGGGGGCTTTGGCACTATGGATGAACTTTTTGAAATGCTTACCTGGGCACAACTGGGCCTGCACAAAAAACCAATCGGTGTTTTGAATATTGACGGCTATTACGATACGCTGAATTTAATGACCGAAAATATGCTGAGCAAGGGGTTTATTCAAGCCGTTAACAAGGATAGCCTTTTAATATGCAGCGAAATAAATACCCTTTTGGAAATGATGAATAATTACCAGGCGCCGGAAACAGCAACATTGATTACTGAAAGCGAAATTTAGCTGAAGACGTGTGTTCACAAGGTAAATACTGTTAGCAGCTTCAATAATAATGGAGAACTAAATCCAATTTCCAGATCAACGCATCTTATACAAATGCTTTTATGGTTACTTGTGTTGCTGGCTTATTGAGGTTATAATTGCCACCTCATTTAAAATACCGTTATGAAGGCGAAGAATATTTTAATCATAGGAACACTTTTAATCAGCACTTTTATTCTGTGCAGTTATAGAGAAGGCCCGGCGACGCAAGGTTGGGATTGTACCGGCGGTGAGCTGGGGTTGGGTAACGCGGCAGGTTGTGGTATTAGCGGTGGTTGCCATTCGCATAGTGCCACTGCGGGAATAGTGGTGACACTGGAATTAGATTCGGCGGGCGTACCAGTTACTACTTATAAGGCGGGGATGAGCTATACCGTTAAAATTAAGGGCATCAATAATACAGCCAGTGTGTTGCCAAAATTCGGGTTCCAAACTATAGCCATCAAGGGGGCAGTGGCAGATTCTACCCCCGTTAATATCGGCACTTTTCAGCAAACGGGATTGCCCGCCGGGGTGCATTACCAAACACCGGTTAGCGCCCAATATATTGTGGCTAACGTAATTGAACAAACAACGCCATTGAGCCCCGACAGCGGTACGGGAGGAAGAGGTACAATTTATGCCGAATCGTTTGGCTGGACAGCCCCGGTGGCAGGAACCGGAACGGTATCCTTATGGGGTGTACTGAATGCCGTTAATTTTAATGGTAATGCCGATGGCGCTGATTTATGGAACGTTCAGCACCTCGTTATAACTGAGGATACAACCGCCACGACAGTAAACTCAATTACTTATTTGAACGGAACTTTAACGATGAATATTTTTCCTAACCCGGCAAGTGATTTTGCACAATTGGAGATAGCCAATGCCACCTCGGGCTCATATCATCTGAATGTTTATGATTCAGAAGGGCGCCAGGTAATAAAGCATGACTTGGAGGTTACAGGAGATTTGTACAAAACCGAGATAAATACTGCCGATTGGACATCAGGAATCTATTTTGTAAAGATATCCAACGATGAGACGGTAAAAGTCCTGAAAATGGTAAAGAAATAAAGCAACAAGCAAACGTTCCACCAGATTGTTTGAGGATGGCGTATTTAATTGACGTGAATCCAATGGGGCGTTATTCTTTTCTCCGCTTATTTAGCGGACGTCCTCTTTTATCCAGCCTGTCGTTATCCTTACGGAAAACAAGCTGATAGAATAACAAAATACCCGCAATTAAAAGCAGTATTACAACAATGTCCATTGGTCAGTGGGGTATGGGTTCACGAAATTAGAACATTTTTGCACTTTAGCCTTATCTTTTCTGGTAGAATGCGATAAAAGCAAAAGGTTTAATCCTAAATTGGCTGAAAATGAATTTAGTTGTTAGCAAACACACCAGCCTAAGGTTGCTGAAGCCTTTAAGCATAATTCCGGTTATTATAATTTTACTTACTGCAATTCAGGCTTTTGCCGGAGACGATTTTGAAAAAGTAGATCTCTACCTGGGTCATTTTTTGTTGCAAAGCTGGCCTGGAGGCAAGCGCACCATTAACGTTGAGATGAATCCTGATTTTCCGGCAGATACACTTACGTTTAAAGCAAGTGGCTTTAAAACGGGCCTTACCCAAACTACGCTCGATATTCAAAATATGTCGGGTGTAACGATTGAGCAAATACACCGGCAAAATCCAAAAGCTGATGCTAGCACGGCCACCTTTATTTATGTGCTAAGTAAAGAGCACCTTGATAAGATACCGGATAACAAGTTTAAAGTGGTGCTCGATAACCACCAATTTACAACTCCCGAAATTCATAATGTGGCCGTAATAAATATCACCAGGCCCAGGTAAAATACTTTATGGGAAACTGATGGTGTCCTCGTGCTTATCAAACTCCACCTCGCTTATTTCCTCAATGCGGTAACCTACGTATTTCTTTTCGCTGAAATCATCCATTTGGTGAAAGATAGATTTTACCTGCTCCGGGTCGGGTTCATGTTCGCAGCTGCAATATTGTTCGTGCTCCTCATGCGGAACGTCCGAATTTTCGAGCATATCGGTATAAAGTATAGTTATTACAAAAAATCGCATTGTTTCTATTTATAAAATAAAGATACAAATCAAACTTGTAAAGCTGATTAGTATTTGATTCAAAAAAGGCACTTTCCCCTCATAAACGGGCCATTCTCTACTCAAGGTATTGTTATGCTAATTGCTCTTGTTCAATTTAATGGGCAAAGCTGTTAACATGGTTAATCAAGCCGTTTACACGCCTTATCCCTTTGTTAATTTTGACTCCCGAAACAATAATGATTTTTTCATAAGTTTTTAAAAAACCAAATTGCTTCGCCCCACCATGAAACAACGAATACCTCAATTGGTTTTCCTCTCCTTTTTTGTATTTATATCAACCGGGGTAACCGTACCCGATAATATTGAAAAGGTAGACATTTACCTCGGGCATTTTTTGTTGCAAACCTGGCCACAGGCACACCGCACCATCAATATTGAAGTAGACCCTGCCTTTCCACCCGATACACTTGTTTTCCGTGCGTCAGGGCCCAGCTTAGGCATTAAGCGCGCGGTGCTCCAAATAAAAGATTTGTCGGGTGTTAACACCCTTCAGCAATTAAGCTGTGGTAGTATTGGCGATGACCAAACCTGCGCCAGTTATATTTACGTGCTCAACCAAAACAACCTCAACCAAATAAAAGATAAAGGCTTTAAAGTAGTGCTTGAAAGGCACCACGACAATGGCACCGAGGTGCGCAACATGGCCACCATTATGCTTGATAAGAAAGAACCGGCGGTTACAGATGCCGATCCCTCTTTGATTCATTAAACCCAATTTGGTATAAACTTTGTGTAAATTACGTGGCAATCACCGCGTAAAAACAACACAGGTTTATGAAAAAACTGCCTTTATATATAGTATTGCTGGCAGGTTTTATTTCAGCCTCAACTCCTACCCTGCCTACCGATGAAATGGACCGTGTAATTATTTACCTGAACGGCAAATTAATTGGCACCTGGCGCGCCGGCGATGAGCAGGTTGTGCATATTGACAAAATTGCCGATGGCGACACCATAACCTTTAAAGCCCGCACCGATTTGGGCGGACTTGGCAACTCCAGCATCGATATTAAAGATGATAACGGCGTACCGGTTGAAAATATACAGAGCATGGTTAGCGTTGACCAGGCTGCCGATTTTGTGTATGTGGTAAACCTTAAAAAAGTAGATACAAACAAGGTGCTTTCGCTACAGGCTTTTTTAAATGTTGACCCTGCCCGAAATTTGCCACCGCCAACGGTAGCTACTATTACCTTAGTCAAAAAGTAGGTATGAAAAAGCTGTTACACCTATCATTTGCATTGGTTTTTTTGCCCTTGTTGGGCCATGCACAGTTTGCATGTTCGGGGCTAGACAGGGTTGATATTTACTTAAACCAAAAGCTGGTTGGCACTGCCACCCAAGCCAATGCCCCCACCGTTAAACTTAATAGTTCGGCAAAGGCCGATACCTTGCTTTTTCACGCCTATACTAATTGGGAAGGCCTCCGCAACAGCACCATGGATGTTAAAGACGAAACCGGTGAGTTGATTGACCACGTAAACGGCAACAGCAGCACCGGTTACGAAGCCGTATATGCCTATGTTTACGACCACAATGCTATTGACGACCCCGATCTTAAAACCATCGATATTTTCATCAACCTCCTCTGCGAGCGCGACGTAGTGCCCGAGCAGATATGTACCCTTAACCTTGCGGCGAAATAGGTTTACAGTTCACCGTCTACAGTTTACAGTTGAATACAAGCCCGGCTATATGCTCAAAAGTGAAGTGTATTTGCATTTAAACCGAAAACTGTACACCGAAAACTGTAAACTGTCTATATTCGCCGCTCATAATAAAGCATATCAATGGCAGATAATACAGTTATATTTTCGATGCAGGGCGTCGGTAAAACCATTCCGCCCAGCAAGGTGATATTGAAGGATATTTACCTCAGCTTTTTTTACGGGGCCAAAATAGGCATCATTGGCGCCAACGGTTCGGGTAAATCAACCTTGCTTAAAATCGTTGCCGGGTTAGATGAGAACTACCAGGGCAAGATTGAAAAAAGCAAAGACTACACCGTTGGTTTGTTAGAGCAGGAACCCAAACTTGACGAGAACAAAACAGTGATTGAAATAGTGCGCGAAGGCAAGAAGGAAATCTTCGACTTGCTGGATGAGTTTAACCGCATTAGCGAAAAGTTTAACGACCCCGATTTGGATGGCGACCAGATGGAGAAAATGCTGGAGCGCCAGGGTGTTTTGCAGGATAAAATTGATGCCGCCAACGCCTGGGAAATTGACCAGGTACTTAACCGCGCTATGGACGCCCTGCAGTGCCCCGAGCCTGATGCACAAATTAAGGTGCTATCGGGTGGTGAAAAGCGCCGCGTGGCCCTTTGCCGCTTGTTGCTACAGGAGCCCGATGTTTTGTTGTTAGATGAGCCCACCAACCACTTAGATGCTGAATCGGTGCTGTGGTTAGAGCACCATTTGGCCCAATACAAAGGCACCATCATCTGTATTACGCACGATAGGTATTTCCTTGATAACGTAGCCGGTTGGATATTAGAACTTGACCGCGGCGAAGGCATACCATGGAAGGGTAACTACTCATCGTGGTTAGAGCAAAAGCAAATTAAGCTGGCGCAGGAAGAAAAGAGCGAAAGCAAACGCCAGAAGTTGCTGGAGCGCGAATTAGCCTGGGTGCGCATGGGTGCCAAAGCCCGCCAGGCGAAAAGCAAGGCCCGTATACAGAACTACGAAAAGATGCTGAACGAGGACACCAAGGCCAAGGAAGAGAAACTGGAAATATACATACCACCGGGCCCGCGCTTGGGTGCCAAGGTTATTGAGGCGCATGATGTATCGAAGGCGTTTGGAGATAAGTTGTTATACGAGCACCTTAACTTTAGTTTGCCTCAGGGTGGTATAGTAGGTATAATTGGCCCTAACGGTGCCGGTAAAACAACGCTGTTCCGCATGATTATGGGTGAGGAAAAACCTAGCAGCGGGACTTTTGAAGTGGGCGAAACCGTTAAGATTGCCTATGTAGACCAAACCCACAGCAACATCGACCCCGAGAAGACTGTGTGGGAAGTAATAAGCAAGGGCGGCGAGTGGATTGAACTGGGCAAGCTTAAGATGAACAGCCGCGGCTATGTAGGCCGCTTTAACTTTAACGGTGCCGACCAGCAGAAGAAGATAAAGGTACTATCGGGTGGTGAGCGTAACCGTTTGCACCTGGCACTTACCCTGCGCGATGAAGCCAATGTATTGCTGTTGGATGAGCCTACCAACGACCTTGACGTAAACACCATGCGCGCCTTGGAAGAAGCATTGGAAGACTACGCCGGTTGCGCAGTTATCATCAGCCACGACCGGTGGTTTTTAGACCGCGTTTGCACCCACATCCTCGCCTTTGAAGGCGAAGGCAACATATACTGGTTTGAAGGCAGCTTTAGCGACTACGAAGAGAACAAAAAACAGCGCCTTGGTATTAGTGATGACATGCCACGCAAGTTTAAGTATAAGAAGTTGCAGGTGAAATAACCAATACATTTACCACAAAGTCCCGATAGCTATCGGGAACAAAGTAAATACGATACAAAGGCCACAAGGATTACACTCTTTGTGGCCTTTGTGTTTAACCTTTGTGCACTTAGTGGTAAATGGCCTTTGGGTTTTGGGTTAAAATTATTGGTACATAATATCATAATAATTATCTTTATTTGAATGCATTTAAGCTAAGTAATGAAATTGGCAAACCGCATTTTAGGGATTATATCGGCAGTAATGATTATTGCAGGGGTGGCGGCTTTTTCTTTAAATCCGCCATTGTGCAGGCTGTTATTGATATTTGGTGGTTTGGGGTCGCTTTTGTTTGTGCTGCGCTTATGGCTGATAAAAACTGACAGAGATGCTTTGACTTTTAACCGCATGTCGGGGTACTTGGCCATTGCCTTTATCATTTGCGGGGCCCTATTTAAAATGCTGCATATAGAAGGAGCAAATCCATTATTGGTTATCGGCACAGCGGTTTTAGTGATGCAGTTCCTGCCGGTCTATTTGTTGCTTGATTTGAATGAAGAAAAAACAACTGCATCCGAAAAGCTCATACCTGTTGCTGCACCGGTGGTAACTGAAACTATAGAGAAAGAAGCTGAAGCAGTAGTTAAAGCCAAGGAACTCGACTCGCTGGCTGTACCCACTATGCAGGGCTTGATAATTGTAAAAACGAACGAAATAAGCCATTGCGAAGCCGACGATAAATACACGCGCATATTTGTTGTTGGCAAAAAAATGATGCTGGCGTCACAAACCCTTGGTTATTTTGAAGACCTGCTGAAGGATTCGGGTTTTATACGGATACATCACTCCTACCTCATCAACCTTAAACATTTAAAAAACTATATCAAAGGCGAAGGCGGTCAGGTAATTATGAGCAATGATGTGGTGTTAGATGTTTCAAGGCGCAAAAAAACTGCTTTATTAGAAGCTATCTCAAACCCTAATTGATCTTTTAATTATTGCTCACTACGCGTAAGGGCTATATGTGGCGGTGCACTTATAGGTTCCTTAAACTTTAACGGCTCCGAAATTTGCAAAACCGCTTTGGCAATGCCCGAATAGTCAGTTTGTTTTACCCTGTAATAGCGGTAATTGTTTATTGATGTAAACTCGTAAACCCGGGGCACTAACGTATTTCCTTTTGAGGGAAGGGTTCCTATAACTTCAAAATGTAGGCTGTCGGTTGAGGCCTCAATAACGTATTGTCGTATGTTGGCTTCGCTGGCAACTTTAAAACAAATGTACTGTCCGGCCTCGTCTTGGGTTAAGGGTTGCGCAAAAATGGTAGTGTTGTTTTGAGCATTTAGCCGGCTTATAATTAACCAGGTAAAAAGGAGGGTCAGATATCTCATATTGCAATTTTTATACAAAAATGGTATCGTCTTCTGCTCAAATCAAGTACAAAGTAGCAAGTGTGGTAGTTATCGGAGTAACTGGTATACAGCTGGTAGTAAGTGGCGGTGTTTGGAAATGAAAAGTTTGCGCATAGGCTTGCGAAGGCATTGGCAAGGTGAAAGTCCATCACATTTTAGGTATAAGTCACCCAACAGTAAGAGCAGGCCATCTAACCAAAAAGCGCCATTTATAACCCATTTTGTATACCCTCTTTTGGGCCGCTGACCGACGGTTTTGAGGTTATTGGGTGGGTTACACTTTTTTGTTAAATTTTATATAAAATATTGATTGTCAAATATTTAAGTTCAAAAAAGTGTAACCCACCCCCTCTCGTCTTTCACCATTTTTTGGCGATACGCCGGGCTAAAATGGTTTAAAAAGTATACACTTTAAAAAAAATAAAACTCCCCCTTTTAGGACAGGGTCGGCGGTTGGCATTTCAACTCGAAACCAGAAACTTGAAATTCGAAACTAAAAAAGTGTAACCTTTTTAAACCGCGTCCGTATATCCTAATAAAGGGATAATTGTTTAACCCTAAACCTTAAGCTATGAAACGCATTTTCACCCTCTTCTTTCTGATTTCACTCTTTGTAGCGGGCAGCTCGTTTAAGTTAAACCTAACGCGCACCGAGCAATTTAAAAACGACGGCTATTTTATGGCCGCGATAGATGGAAAGGTTTTTGAGGCGCGCGATGAAAATAAATACACTGCCAGCTTAATGAATAAGTCGCTGGATAAAAACACATTGGTTCAGCCTTCATCGGGCATGAAACTTACAAGGGTAGCAACTGCCATCAATTTTTACGGCGCCGATATTAAAGATGATGACAACAACACCTTTACCGAAAGCGTAGGCCTTGAATATACCTTTAACGAAGGCAGCACCGGTGATGTAGCCGACCAAAAAGTAATATTGAGCTACAACAACCAAAGATTTACCAGCATACCCGGCGAAACACAAATAAGAGTAAGCAAATTACAGTGGAGCAAAGACAGAAGGTTCTTTACCATCAGCGGCGATTTTGATGCCAAGATGCTTACCTGGGGCGCACCCGGCCAGGCAAAACAAACCTTAAGGGTAAAAGGCAAAATGGAAGACATAGTAGTATCGGTTCCGGCATGGATAATGCTGAAAAACCAACCGGTTCAAACAGCCGAAGAAGATACTGAAAAATAAGGGTGATCGAAAGGTCATCTTCGGAAAACCAAAACCGTCGGGCTTAAAACGCACGGCGGCTTTTGCGTTTTATATAGCCTGCATTTTCCCCTTTGGAGAGGTCGCACGAAGCGCGGGGGGGGTATGGCTGTTTGTCTTTCCCCTCTCTATTCGAAGAATGGAGAGGGTGGTCGAGCGAAGCGATGACCGGGAGAGGCCCGGCTGTTAGGCGGTTTCGCATCTCGACCCTTGACAACACATGCGCTTTTTGCTTATATTGCAAAGCATATGAAACATACTACTATAGCAATACTACTAATGGCCTTAACCGGTCTATGTTTTAAACCCGCCGGCGATGATACCAAAGATAAAGGCTCGTTTTACGCCACCGTTGATGGCAAAATGTTCAAGCTGCAGGAAGGCCAGCTTTTAAAAGGCATTTTAGAAAAGAAAGGCGGCACCATGGATGGCCGCACCCCATCTCGTACCGTAATAACCACCATCATTAACGGCACCAGCTATGATAAGCCCGATAAAACCATGTTTACCGAAACCGTGTCGTTTGAAATGAGTTATGAAGAAGCGAAGCTGGGCGAGCCCGATAAGTATTCGGTAGCCCTGCAATACAACAGCAACGATTATAAAATGGTGAAGGACAAAAGCAAAGTAAAAATTACCTCTATCACCTGGGATGACGACCGTAAGCACTTCCGCCTATCGGCCGATTTTGATTGCCAGATGCGCAGCTGGGGTTACCCTAACGACAACAAAAAAGACGTAAGCCTTAAAGGCCACCTCACCAACATAAAAGTAACCGTGCCGAGTTGGGCGGCTACGCCGGCAAAATAGTGTTAAGGTGCGAATGTGTTAATGTGTTAATGTTATACCACAACTGTGTAAAATAGTTTGGTTGAAGTTAAGCGAAACCTTAGCATATTAGCGGCGCACCACGTTAACACATTCGCACATTAACACGTGAACACACTCAAAAACACATGAACACATTAAAAAAGATAATGCTGCTCGGCAGCGGCGAACTTGGAAAAGAATTTGTGATAGCCGCAAAACGCCTTGGCCAATATGTAATTGCGGTCGACTCGTATAACGATGCACCGGCGCAACAGGTAGCCGATGAACGCGAGGTAATAAATATGTTAGATGGCGCTGCACTGGATGCCATAGTAGCAAAACACAAACCCGATATTATTGTACCCGAAATTGAAGCCATCCGCACCGAGCGGTTTTACGATTACGAAAAACAGGGCATACAAGTAGTGCCCTCTGCCCGCGCAGCCAACTTTACCATGAACCGTAAAGAAATCCGCGACCTGGCCGCTAAAGAACTTGGCCTGAAAACAGCTAAGTACCGCTATGCCACTACGTTAGAAGAATTGACCAAAGCCGTTGCCGAAGTAGGTATACCCTGCGTGGTAAAGCCCTTGATGAGTTCATCGGGCAAAGGCCAAAGCACCATAAAAAGTGAAGCCGATATTGAAAAAGCCTGGAACTACAGCCAAAGCGGCAAGCGCGGCGATATTGCCGAGGTAATTGTTGAAGCCTTTGTAAAGTTTGATACCGAAATAACGCTGCTAACGGTAACTCAAAAAAATGGTCCTACCTTGTTCTGCCCACCCATTGGCCACCGACAGGAACGTGGCGATTACCAGGAAAGCTGGCAACCCTGCATTATGAGCAAAACACATCATGAAGAAGCCATGCACATTGCCGATAAAGTTACCCGCGCCTTAACCGGTGCCGGTATTTGGGGCGTTGAATTCTTTTTGGCCGAAGACGGCGTATATTTTAGCGAGCTATCTCCGCGCCCGCACGATACCGGTATGGTTACGCTGGCAGGCACCCAAAACCTTTCCGAGTTTGAGCTGCATGCCCGCGCCGTTTTAGGGTTACCCATACCCGAAATTGAACTTTTAAAAGTAGGTGCCAGTGCCGTAATACTTGCCGATAAAGAAGGAACTAATCCCACCTACACCGGCGTTGAAGATGCCATTGCCGACAAACATACCGATATACGCATATTCGGTAAGCCCACCACCCGCCCCTACCGGCGCATGGCGGTTGCTTTGGCTTATGGTGCCATTGGCAGCGATGTAAATGCCATAAAAGAGAAAGCCATTGCCAACGCGAAAAAAGTGAAAGTGCTTAGTTAAGCGCTTGCTTCTCTTCACTTTTATGTTTAACTTCATAACAACAAATCTTTGCACCCTTTGAAACTCACTGCGCTGGCTTTTTTATTTACGCTCTCGGTAGCACTTAACGCGCAAAAGCACCTTTACGACGTTGAACTTTTCGGTAAAAAAATAGGCAGCACTACGGTTGAGCGTATTGATAAAGGCAACGGTGAAGTAGAATACAAACTCGATAGCCGGTCCGAAGTAAATATCCTCTTCACACACAAAACCTCTACCATGAATATGGATGCGGTTTATAAAAACGGGCAGCTTATTTCATCGTATGTAAAAAACGTAAAAGATGATGTTACCGAAATAGTAACTATTATGTGGGATGGGGCCAGGTACATCATCAAAAAAGGACAGGAAACTTTACAATTAAAACAGGCCGTCGATTTTTCAAATTCCCTGCTTTATTGGATTGAACCTACCGGGCGCCAACGCATATTTTCCGAGCGGCTTGGTGAGTTTTGCGGCTTTAAAACCGTTAGTCCCAATGTTTACGAATGCAAACTGGATAACGGGGTAGATAATATATACCGGTATAAAAACGGCCTGCTTGTTGAACTTGAAATGAGCAAAGGCGCCAGCGTTTTTATGAAATTGGTGAAGTAATAATGTTGAAGGGGGTAATGATTTAACCGGTGCACATGAGTAAGAAAGCATTACAGTTTATTGCGTTTTTATTTGTCGTTGTAATGCTGTACGCCATGTGGGCCTACACCGGCAGGCAACATACTGCCACACAAACCTACACCGGCAAAATCGAAATGCAGGAGTTCGGTGCCGACTCGGGCCACGGCAACATTGTAAGCATCCAGCCATTTATGTACCCCGGAGATTATGCAAGTGAGCAAACCTTTTATGATGCGCTTGATAAATACGTACATCATGCAGCATTAAAAGGCTGGCTGCACAAAAACACCGTAGTATCTTTTCCCGAGTACCTGGGCACCTGGCTGGTAGTAGCCGGCGAAAAGAAGTCGGTGTTCACAGCCAAAACAGTTCACGAAGCCATGACACAAATGGTTTTGGCAAACATCTTTCACTTTGCGCTTAAATATTACACCGGTAAGGCAGGTGATAAAAGCGCCGAGGCTTTATTTAGGGTGAAGGCCGAAAACATGGCTTCCATTTACAATAATGTATTCAGTAAGTTGGCAAAACAGTACGGTGTAACCATAGTTGCAGGCTCAATAGTTTTACCCAGCCCCGAAATAAAAGAAGGCAGCCTAAAAGTCCACGATGGCAAGTTGTATAACGTAAGCATTGTATATAAAGCCGATGGAAATGCCGATGGAAATATCATTAAGAAAGCCTTTCCGGTGGCCAATGAATTGCCTTTTACCTGCAGCGCCAGTGCCGGCGACATTCCGCTTTTTAATACCCCTGCTGGGAAAATGGCTGTGTTAATATGCGCAGATAGTTGGTATTCCCAATGCTACAAACCCTCAGTTAAAGAACACGCCGATTTTGTAATTGTGCCCTCGTATGTTGAAGGCAACGGTGCTTTCAAAAAACCCTGGCCCGGCTACAGCGGCTTTGATAACCCCGCAGATATTGATACCACAGACATTGGAAAAATAACCATCCTCGATGGCTGGGTTCGTTACGCATTACCGGGGCGTATGAAACAGACCGGTATTCAAAACGGTATCATCACCTATCTTCACGGTCAATTTTGGGAACTCGGAAGCGATGCCCACTACGTTTTAGTAAGCCACGGCGAAACGATTGTTAAGCAACCGGGGGCTGATGCGAGTGTGGTTAATTTGTGGTTGTAGAAGCCGGTTACGAATTAAAAACACCCTTCCTATCCATATCCTTATTGCGCAAATCCAATCCCCCTTCATAAATAGATTTCATATCCGCCAGGTGAAAAGTCCACCCCTCACCACACATAACATACAGGTTCTTTTTGGGGTCTTCTTCCAATGGGATATTATCCTGGGTTAATTCCACTAGTGTCATTCCACGGTCTTCAGTTAACTTAACGGTTACGGTACACCCGGCAAACAAAATCCGAACCACATCCTTGCCGTTCACCTCAAGTACACTACCATTTTCAACGCCCTCGTATCCATGCCAGCGCCATGCGTAAGTATCGCCTGCTTCAATAGCGCTATCGGCAGGCCTTGCGGTGCCATCAGCCTTTTTAAATTCAGCATGACTCAGGAACCAATGCTCCAGGCCGTTTTGTGTAGTCCATGCTTTGTATAATGTTGCTACATCGGCTTTAATAGCAATGCGCTTCGTAAATTTTGACCATGCATTATTGAGCATATATTGGGGGTTTAAAGTTTGAAAACTAATAACAACGTAAAATTAGTTTACTTTTTAAATGGCCCATAATTCACCTTTTTAATAACCTCGCCCCCCTCATTATACCAAATCCATTCTCCGCATTTTCGGCCATAATTAATCTGCCTGTAACACTTCCTATTTCCACTTGGATAATACTCGTACCCATAAAAACAGAACCAGGTAAAATGAGGATTTGAGCGTGGAATTGAACCAAAATCTTCGCAAGTGTCGATTAGAAAGCGATAATAAAAACTGACCTTATGCCCCGGATAATACCCTATCCAGTAGGATGAGTCGGGCAATGATTTGTTGAATACCGTTTTGGACTGCCAACCGTCATCGCCATAAGTACCGTTCTCGCAATTCCCTTTGTCATAAGGATAGAGGAGCCGCATATTTCTACCAAAAGGAAAATACTGTTGCTGGCTACAGGCTCCAATCAGCAACAAGCCAACAAGCAGCAATGCCGAAATAAGCTTATTCACTTTGTAAAGCTGGTTTAAAACAAATCTCCCTGCGATCCCTTTTTACTTGCCTTAGGGTTTACGTTTAATTCAATCGTAGTGCCCATATCAACTTCATCAGGCAGTTCCTCTTCCTTCACCACTTCATGAATTTTTCCGGTAACATCAAACTGGGTAAGGCGGTTGCCAAGGGCTTTCCAGCCTTTAACATCAATCATATCCTTTACATTCACTTCCTCCTCAGCCTTCTCTTTGCTCTTGCCTTTGGTAACGTTAAACTTAACCCACACATCAGTGCGCGATGAGAACACCATCAGCTTCGAGTTGTTATGCTCGGTAACTATGGGTGTTTTATACTTCTCGCTTTTTAATTCAACCTTAAAGCGTTTTACAAAGTAGTTTTTGCTATCGCCATCATAATACACGGCAGTGTAAATTTTGGCCGGGTCAAACTTTTCAAGAAAGACAATATCGTCCATCTCATACTTATTGGTCACCTCAAAGTTGGTCAACTCAACGTTGCCATCTTTAAAAGCAACCAGTATTTGGTTACCGGTGTTGAACTCGCCTAAGTAAACAGTCTTGTCTTTTTCCTCAGTAACCAGCCTTCCGTATTTTTCATCCAACCAAAGTTTCACACCACCAATCGACGACTGCCCTTTAGCAACCAAATCAATTTTTCTTACAGGGAATTTAGTCATGATATTACCAATAGAACTTCTACCCTTAATATCAATAGTAGCAAAATCAAACTCAAATTCCTTTATGCGTGCAGTAGAGTTAGGATGCAACTGCACCTTCACCACTTCCGATTCCGAATTTTGGTTGGCCGTAAAATAAAGAATCTTGGTGCCCGGTGTGCCTTGCGCCAATTCGTATTCCTTATCACGGGTTACACCGGTTACGTTAAAGCGCTTTACGTAGGTACGTTTGCTGCCACCATCATAATAGGCCACATTGTATGCCGTGCGCTCGTCGTTCTTTTTCCAAACCGCCACGTGTATAATATCCTTACCCACAAACTTCTTATCGCCAATTCGGGTAATCATCATTTTACCGGTGCGGGTAAAGTCTATGATATCATCCAGGTCGCTGCATTCGCATACAAACTCGTCTTTCTTTAAACCGGTGCCTAAAAATCCTTCGGCGTAGTTTACGTATAATTTGGCGTTGGTAGCTGCTACCTGTTTAACTTCAATTTCCTCGAAGCCTTTAATTT
>Ga0206832_10081_pt1 | contig 25327 bp, 24 predicted proteins | sample Alteio_BWOrgCont_74_FD_152896 | JGI IMG/M metagenome (GOLD analysis project Ga0206832, IMG submission 152896) | Enriched cells from forest soil in Barre Woods Harvard Forest LTER site, Petersham, Massachusetts, United States -... | ecosystem: Environmental > Terrestrial > Soil > Temperate forest >... | reverse complement strand
AAGGGGAGACCTGACGCTTCTTTCTCTTTGATTTCTTCGGGGCTTAGGTTGCGATGACGACGATCGTAGCCTTGACGTCCACCCTGTTTTGCCATGACTTGGCGCATTTCTTCGAGTTCTTCCGCTGTGCAGAAACATTTGTAGGCTTTACCTTTTGCTAAAAGATCATAGCAATGTTTATGATATAGATCGAAGCGTTCAGATTGACGATAAGGGCCAAAAGGACCCCCAACATCCGGACCTTCATCCCAACGAATACCGCACCAATGGAGTGCTTTGTAGATATTTTGTTCATATTCCGGGCGGCTTCTTGATTGGTCAGTGTCTTCAATGCGTAGGATGAATTTACCGTCGAAATGGCGAGCAAAAATAAGATTAAAAAGTGCCATATAGGCTGTGCCTACATGAGGGTCGCCAGTTGGTGAAGGGGCGATGCGTACGCGAACTGTCATAATAGTGGATCCTTAGTTATTAAATAATAGACCTCTTTCGAAACTGATAATGGCCCAGATTCGAGTTCTTTTCCTCTAGGAGCTCGCAAAAATAAGAGGGTAATATTAAGTCAATATTGCCCTCTTATTTTTGCGAGCTCCTAGAGAGAAAATAATCTCGAATACGGGTTCATTAGCAGTTTCGAAAGAGGTCTAATGACAACAGCATACCTTATTTTAATAAAAAGTACAAGGCTGAATGGTATACATGGGTACGAGAATATTACACTTTGTGTACAAGCTTACAAAAAAACAAAAATGCAAAAGCGGAAATACCTACAATAATAGCGGCTTCAAGGAGCTGTGATTGTGCTATTTGCCAATGATTTCGTTGTCCTTCACTTTTAATGTCCCCCATACGATTCCACCTAGATATTCTTTTATATTCTAAATATCCACGTGAAAGCTGTGGAAGTAATGCAAAAGGAAGCGGTATTTTTAAGTCTGTGTTTCTTCCAATAAGCTGTGAAGCGTTATACGAGCATGTTGTGCCCAAGAAAAATGAAGGGGAGTTAATATTTCGATTAATTTCCTGTAATTCATGCGGTGTTAGATATAGAGGGATTCTTTGAGAATAAGACTTAGTTTTGTTGTGTATCGTTTTCACACGGCGCTCTGAAGTCATATTTGCAAAGGATTCTATAATAAATCCCTCAAGTTCAAAATGTGTATGTGCTGCGCTAATCATCGGGCATTCAGGGACGCTAACAGCAGGATACCAACAGTAAACGAGTTTATTTTTAAATAAAACCCTAGAATTAAACTCCTGATTTAAAAGAAATTTATTCTTCTTATCCTTCTCAGAAATATCACCCCAGTCATCACGACAGCAACTTAATATCGATTGAATGTTTTCTATTTCTTTATTGCCTCAGATTTTATTTTATCGAATTGCTCAAGGAAAAGAAGGTCTTTCATGATATCGTAAGCTTCTGTCAACTGCAAATCAGTCTGGCCAAATTCCTCAGGATTTTCCTCTTCGACATCAGTCTTCTTCTTGAGTTCTTTCAAGAAGCTTTGATAATTTTTGTTGTTTGCTATACGCACTGCTGAATTAGATTTAAGGATCTCCAAATAAGGCTCGTAGAGATGAAGGCGTGTCTGTAGATCAAACTTATATAACTGTTTAATCTTGTTGCGTTGAAGGTAAGGAATATCTTCGAGATCGTCATCAAAGCTTGGTGGAATGCTATCGTTATCTAAAGGGTTTTTATTAAAGACTTCACCTATTTCTGATTCGCTTAATGGTCCGGGAATGACGATGTCAGAAATGACTCCGTGAAGCTGTGGCGTCTTTCCTGAAACGGTATAATAGCGTCCACGTGTGACTTTATACTCTCCCTCCGGATTCACTTCATCATTTTTAGCTGTAGTATTCAAAGTAAATGTCTGGAAGGACCCTTTTCCAAATGAGTGGTCATCACCAATAATTAGGGCTCTGCCATAATCTTGTAAAGTTTGGGCAACAATTTCCGATGCTGAAGCACTGGCCCTGTTTATTAAGACGATGAGCGGTCCATTCCATTCTGTAGTGCCTCCAAGATCGCGCAAATGCTGGATATGGCCTGTGTCATCTTTGATTGAGACGACAACGCCTTTTGTGATAAATAGTCCAGTGATACTTACAGCTTGGGATAATATCCCTCCTGAATCATATCTGAGATCGAAAATTAGTCCTTTGAGGTTGTGCTCTTTCTTTAATTTTTCAATTTCATTGGCTACATCTGTTGCCGATGAACTGTCTGAATCTTGATAGAATGAAAAGAGTTTGATATATCCAATGATCCCGTCACCATATGGCTCAAAAGAGGTTTCATAACGCGATTCCTTTAATACGACTTGCGCACGATTTAAAGTGATATCGTGCTTTTCTTCTTTAACGTCATCACCTTCTCCTACTTCTCTAATCACTGTAAGGGTTACCGGAGTATTTTCCTCACCACGAATGAGATCTACAGCATCAATAATATCCATTCCAACCACGGGTTCACCATTGACAGCGATGATTCTGTCTTTTACTTTCAGATCCTTACTACCGGCTGCAGGGCCACCTTCAACAATTTTGACGATTGTAAAGCCGTTAAGGTCGTCGCGTAACTGTGCTCCAATACCAAAGAGCCTTTGTTGCACATTAATCATGAATTGTGCTGCTTCATCCGGAGTGAAATAGGCTGTATGAGCATCTAGAGAGGCAGCAACGGATTTTAGCACATCGGAGAGGATCAATCTCTCTTTTTGAATAGGATCATTCGTGAGGATGTCATCTTCAAATTTGGCTTGTCTTTTGGCAAGGCGTTGGAGTGATTTTTCTTTTGTTTCTTCGTTTAATTTAGCTGCTGTTTCGATTTGCAGCGCTTTAATGCGACTTAAACGCTCGAGGATTTCATCTTCATTTGCCGCCCATTTTAAATCCTTGAATTCGCTGGCTTTGACATTTTTTGGTAAATTATTAAGATCGATTTTTTTTTCAAGGGCATGGCGTCGATTTATTGCTCGCACCATTGCTGCATGGATTTCGTCAAAGGTTTCAAAATTACTATGATTGAAGTCATTTAGAACTTTATTAATGACTTCGTCGGAAGGTTCGAGCCATTGATGTATGTCAGATTCGATGAAATACGTTTTTACAGGATCCAGCTCTTCAGTAAAATTCACTAATGTGCGTTTAATAAGTTCCGGCGTAAAATGTTTATAGGAGGCATGTGCCTTCATGATCTCATTGATTTTTGCTGTAGTATTCTTGGGAGTAAGTTCTGGAAGCTTCGCTTCAGTGTAAAAAGAAATCGAAAGGCAAATTATTAGAATATAAAATAATTGCTGTAGCTGGGCTTTAGGGTACATAATCACTCTCTAGTGTTCTGGTGTTATTTTTTTGTATTGATACCGGATCATAACCTAAAGTCGAATTGATTGGCTAGCGTTCTGGTGTTGGTTGCTGAAATTTCTCTAAAATTTAGCGTGTCGGGGCCGCTATTACAGGATCCTTCATGCGCGCGATACGTCTTTTATTCAGTATATCTAAAGATTTACAAACATCAATGTCTTTATATGAGGGCTGTCGACCATTTAATGATCTATCATTACTGGGATCATTTATATTTAATAGGTTTTTAAATATTGATAGCCAGATGGTGTCTCCTCCTTTTTCTAGATGTTCAAGTTTTTCTGCTGTATTCCAAGGCCTTTTGTGACATTCTTCATTTCGGTTCAATTCTTGATTACATTTTAGAATTTCTTTAGCGATGATATGGTTTTTTAAGTTTTCTAAGACGGGAAAAATATGCGTATCGAAAATAGAGGAAAAATCAGTGTGCTTATTGAAATTCTCGTAGTTTAAATAATCGTCATATAATTCATTAAAAATTTTGATAAACTTTTCCATTCCACCACTAGAGGAATAATTTTTTTGCTGATGGTATTTGTTAAAACATATTTCATCAATCATTTGATTTAACTGCCAGGCAATCTCTGGAACACCTTGTAAAAAGTCTTTTCCTAGATTAGAAATCTCTTGAATCGAGCGGGACGGTTCGGTTAAGTTATTAAACGATCTCACAAAATCTCTAGTATCTTCGAGTGAAGCTGCATGTGTGGAGGACGTTAAGCGGTCAGGAAATGATAATGTCATATCTATTCCAATTGTTAAAATTTAGCGCATCGGGACTGCTATCACAGGGGCCTTCATGCGCGCGATACGTCTTTTATTTAATATACCTAAAAATGCACAAACTTCAATGTCATTCTCTGTAGGCTTCCGACCTTGTAGTGATCGATTTCTAACGAGATGATCAGCATTTAAAATGTTTTTTAAAATTACAAGCCAAAGGGTGTCTCCTCCTTTTTCTAGATATTCAAGCCTTTCTGCTGCATCCTGTGGTTTTATGTAGATATATTCATTAGGATACACTTCTTTATTACATTTTAGAATTTCATTAGCGATAATATTCTCTTTTAAGTTTTCCAAGACGGGAAAAATATGCTCATCGAAAATCGAACAAAAATTTGTGAGCTTGTTAGATTCTTCATTGTGACTATAAGTTTCATATAATGCATTAAAAGTCTCGATAAACTCTTCCATTCCGCTAGTAGAAGAATAGTTTTCCTTCTGATGGTTTTCGTCAAAACTAATTTTATCAATCATTTGATTTAAATGTGAGGCAATCACCGGAACATGATCTAAAAAGATTTTTCCTAAATGAGAAATCTCTCGAACCAGAAATAATGGTTCCGATATTAGTGTTGGAGAGTCGTTTGGAGAGCCATATTGTAACCTCCTTGCAAGAGGTTCTCGATTGGGATCAAATTCGAAGTCGTCATCAGAGGCCTCTTGCGATTGTGGAGATGAGTTAGTTGAGTCACTGTATGATGCTTCCGAATACGTTGAAGTTTCTGAAGTTGGTGTTGAGGATACATTTGATATAAAATTCGATTGTGTATCTTGTGCTGTATTATAGAACAGTGAATAAATTGATGAATGTACTAGGAGAGTTCGCATATTAATGTTTTTTAACCCCTATTGTATATCGAACGTGACTCAAAAGCGGCTGAAAAATCGATTCTTTCCAGCCTCGCAGCTAGAAATGCCAAATTTTGAATCACGACTGGTATAAAGAAAAAGTTAATTCTATGTCAATGATTTGCTATCGTTATAATGACAATAATGAAGATTTTTTTGGATTTTTAGCAAAAAAAGCTTGATTTCAATTCTTTTATATGTCACAATAGTACCTTTGATAGTGGATTCTATTGAAGTTTTGTTAGATCGCAACTCTACTTAACGGGAGAGTGGCTCATAAATTATTATAAATAATTATAAAAACAATAAGGAGACGTCTATGTCTAAAAACAACCAAACAGAGACAGAAAATAAATTGGTCTCTATTACTGAGGCTGCTAAGTTAAATAAAGTAACTCGGCAAGCTATCTATGTTGCAATTAAGCTTAATAAACTGAAAGCAAGCAAAGAAACAACTCGCTGGACAATCCATTTGGATGATCTAGAGAGCTATCGTATGCAGAAATATTCTCGTTCAAAATCAATGTTTGATGGTCAATTGCTATTTGATAACGCAAAAGGGTTTCACTCGATTAATCAAGTTGCTAATCTACTTAACGTCCCTGCTCAAAAAATCTACTACGCAACGCGTATTGGACAATTGAAAGCCCATCGTAAAGGTGCAGCTTGGGTTATTCACAATGATGATCTTAAAGAATATGCTGAAAAATATGTTGATGGAAAAGCAAAACGTAAAGTTTCATAAAAACTTGGCTTGTATTTCTCTGTAATCACCCTCCTATTTTAGCTCGTCTAATCTAGGAGGTTTTTTTTGCCCAGATATCTAAAATTACAATTCCTGCCCCTGCCCCTGCCCCTGCCTTTGCCTTTGCCCTTGCCTTTGCCTTTGCCCCTGCCTTTGCCTTTGCCTTTGCCCTTGCCTTTGCCTTTGCCCCTGCCTTTGCCCTTGCCCTTGCCTTTGCCCCTGCCCTTGCCTTTGCCCGAATTGCCAATCACAATATTACATCAAAACATAATGGTTTATTGATTTTTTCATTAATTATAGCTAGAAATGTATTTGTGAAATATTTTAGGCAAAGGCAAAGGCAAAGGCAAAGGCAAAGGCAAAGGCAAAGGCAAAGGCAGGGGCAAAGGCAAAGGCAAAGGCAAAGGCAAAGGCAAAGGCAAAGGCAGGGGCAAAGGCAAAGGCAGGGGCAAAGGCAAAGGCAGGGGCAAAGGCAAAGGCAAAGGCAGGGGCAAAGGCAAAGGCAAAGGCAGGGGCAAAGGCAAAGGCAAGGGCAAAGGCAAGGGCAAAGGCAAAGGCAAAGGCAAAGGCAAAGGCAAAGGCAGGGGCAAAGGCAAAGGCAGGGGCAAAGGCAGGGGCAAAGGCAAAGGCAAAGGCAAAGGCAAAGGCAAAGGCAAAGGCAGGGGCAAAGGCAGGGGCAAAGGCAAAGGCAAAGGCAAAGGCAGGGGCAAAGGCAAAGGCAGGGGCAAAGGCAGGGGCAAAGGCAGGGGCAAAGGCACGGGCACGCACACGGGCACGAGAATAGAGAATTCTTGCCCCATATTAATCAAAATTTTTACTCAAAATTGTCTATAAGCAAGAGCTTCCATAAGGTGATCACGTGAGATGCTTGTAGCGCCCGATAAATCCGCGATCGTCAAAGCAACGCGTAGCAAGCGGTCGCAGGCGCGTGCAGAAATTCCCACAACATCAATGGCACGACGCATGATTTCATGGCAATCTGCTGTTAATGCGCAGTGCTGTTTGAGTTCTCGTGCATTCATCTGAGAATTTGTTTTAGGCACACCGAAACGCTCGTGTTGTTTCTTGCGCACATCTTTTACTCTATTTCTAATCGTCTTCGAATTTTCAGCGGATGTCTTCTGTGTGATATCGGCATAACGGAGAGCCGGCACTTCAATATGCATGTCAATGCGATCCCATAGTGGCCCTGAAATGCGGCTACGATAGCGATCTATTTGCATTTGCGTATCCTTACAAGGTTTGTCAGGATGCCCCAAATAACCACAGGGACACGGATTCATTGCAGCAACGCAGATAAAGTCGCTTGGAAACGTGAAATGCCCTTGAGCTCTACTGATAGTGACATGCCGATCTTCTAAAGGTTGACGAAGGACCTCTAGAACAGAGCGTGAGAACTCCGGCAATTCATCGAGAAATAGGATTCCTCGATGGGCCAATGAAACTTCACCTGGGCGCGGATAGGCGCCACCACCAATTAGTCCTGCATAACTCACGGTGTGATGAGGAGAGCGAAATGGGCGTTGTGTGACAACACTTTCTCCTTCTTTGAGGAGTCCACCAATGGAATGAATTTTCGTTATTTCTAGTGCTTCTTCGACGGTAAGTTCCGGCATAATACCTGCCAAAGCTTTTGCTAGCATGGTTTTACCCGATCCGGGAGGCCCTGACAACACGACATTATGGTTTCCTGCCGCTGCTATTTCCATTGCACGTTTGACGTGTGCTTGCCCTTTGATATCTGAAAAATCAATTAGTGGTGGAGTGTGGCTAAATAGATCGCTTGAAAGTGTATGTAAAAGAGGTTGTATGCTACTAGGATTTTTTAAAAAAGCTACTGCATCTGTCAGGTGGCGGATGGGGATGACAGAAATTCCCGATAATGCGGCGGCTTCATGTGCATTGGCAAAGGGGAGGAGTATGCCTGCTTTTCCGGTTTCTTTAGCAAGCATGGCGCTTGCCAATGCTCCCTGGATGGGACGGAGTTCACCGCTAAGGCCTAGCTCTCCAACGATGATATATTTATCTAAAATCGTTGTTTCAAAAATTTCTAGTGCTCTGAGGAGTCCAAGGGCAATGGGGAGATCGTAGATGGCCCCTTCTTTTTTCAGATTACTTGGAGCCAAGTTCACGGTGCAGGCAATATTTGTGGCATTAAATTTTGAATTTTTGACTGCAGTGAGCACCCTATCTTTGGATTCTCTTACGGCATTATCGGGGAGTCCAACGATGACAAAAAATGTTTTGTCAGAGCCACGGACATCAACTTCTACTTCGACAGGCACAGCATCTAGGCCAAGGAGGGCAACGGAGTGAATGCGTGATAATGACATGATAATTGAGCTCAGTGCGATGACAATGTTCGTTATATGTATATATTTAGGGTTGATTTTATACAAGTGTTGTATGAATTCAGGGGTAAATTTATACAACTTCAGGTCCTGTATGTCTTGTATGTCCTGTGAGTCCAGGTCTTTTTTAGGGTCATCACACAAATGAGTACCCCTCTTTTACATAAACATCTCAAAATGTCATGGTATTATGGCTGTGCCGTCCTAACAGGACTCAATATTTTACAATTTTACCCAGGCCTGACGACCTGGGCTGTATCATTCCGTCCCTTCAGGACTAAGATCAATTGTGTTAAGTCCTGAAGGGACGGTATGTTACAACCCAGGTCGTCAGGCCTGGGTAAAAATAACGAAAAATGAGTCCTGTAAGGACGGCATAGTTATGATTCCATGATTTATTGAAAAGTTACTCATTTGTGTGATGAACCCCTTTTTATTTATTAATACACTAATTAAAACGCAATAGTTGATTATGTTTAATTATAGTTAACTATTGTTTGACTTTAAATTAAAAATATGTTAAAATTCACTTTACTAATAATATTAATGTATTTAAAGGAAGGTTGTTATGTCAATTAATCCAAATCAGCCGGTTTCCCCGGTAAATGGAGGAAATGCACCGACACTCTCAGTTGCTACACTAACTGCTGCACCGGTAAATAGTACAACAGATAGCTCATTATATACGGTTGCTTCCACCTTTGCTAAAGTTGCGGCATTGCCATTTAAACTATTGAATTATGCCACAGGTGCCGGGACTCAGCTTGCCACGGATTTAACAAGCATTAAAGATTACTTAATTGAGATTCCTGTTAACGATATAAAATTTATTACAGGATATAGCGATGTAAAAAATGCAACTCGCGCTCTGTTCGATGGAACTAACATAACGAACATGCGTGTTGGGGCTACATATCTAGATGTAACTACTTATCTAAATCCGAAGCAAAGAGTAAAAACTGCATTCAATAGTGCAGCGGCTGCCGGAGTCAAAATCTCTTTGATGGGAGGCGGATTAACTACTCTTGCTTCCTCTTACGGGTATATCGAACCCGCACAACATGGTGTTCGTGGATTAGTTGAGCAGTTCTACCGTGGGACCCATCGTATACTCAGTTCGGTCTTCCATTATGGAAAACCGGTTGCTAATCTAGCTTATGATTATATTGTAAAGCCAATTGGAAATCTTACTGCATCATATGTGACAAATCCACTACTTGAGCGTGCCAGTGAAAACAAGATGCTCCTGGCTGAAACAGCTGTTAGTGCTTATTTCTTAGCTAATGCAGCAAGAATTTTCTATAAAGTAGATAATACGCCAAAAAGTACTTCTGAAGTAATAAAGGACAACATTATTTGTTACGGAAAGATTGGCGCTAATCTTGTTGCGGCAGTAAGTACATTTTATGTGCCAAAATATGTACAATCTGTTTGTGAATCTTGTGCTGAGCAGGCATTTGAGTTTGTTAAACCGTTAACAGAGACTCCTATTGTTCAAGATATTGCTAATGGTGTTTCAACGGTTGCAGGTAAAGCATTGGAATATGTTGGAAATAATTTGGGCACAACAGCCGCAGTGGTCGTTAGTTCCGGTTTAGTGGTAAATGCTGCTAGGATCGCCTTAAATGACGAACCGGCAACAACATCAACGTTTCAAATGGTTAAAGACAAAGCTAAAAAAGTCGCTTTAGTAGGTGCAAATCTAGCTGGAGCCGCTGCTATCTTATATTGTTCTGTTGCTCCAAATGATGAAACTAATGATGTTCGGCTCTTGGGATGAATTGGCAGTCTTATGTAGCGTAGGCTGAAGCCTACGTTACAAATGTTTTTTATTTTTCTTCGATGGTGTAGCCGGCGGTACTGTAGGCACTTTGACGTGTTCTTGAGGCAGTTTCTTTTTCCGGGGTTGTCAGATCTAATAATTCATACACTTTTTCTATTGATTCTGAAAGGTTCATGGATGCGCTATAGAGGTTGATGAGAACTGTTGCTTTATTGACATTTGATGTTGTCGTTGTAATGGCAACACGTTCATTGGTTGACGTGTTTGCTATCGAGTGAGGAGTAAAGCTCTCTGCAGGCATTTTCCATAGAAGTTGATCCACAAATGTTGCGGCTTCATTGGAAGGCACAGCGATTAAAATGCGGTGGTTTTTGACAAAATGTTCATGAACAACTTCGCATAGACGCTGTTGTTTTGAGGTATTATCTGCTACACGCAGAAAGTAGACATGTTTGGACACCTTCATATCATTATACCGGAGTATTATTCTTAGGTAATATTGTGATAGGAGTGGAGATGACACCACAAGAGATCACGTATTTTAAGGCCTCTTCAACCTTCATATCTAGATAGACTAAATTTTCTTTCTTGAATAACACCAGGAATCCGGATGTAGGATTCGGTGTCGTCGGGATAAATACAGCAACTAATAAGTCATTTGAACCATCAAGAGCAGGGATATTATCTCTGGTGACAAGGCCGATTGCCATCGATTCTTTTGAAGGGAAGGGAACCATGACAACTTGTTTGAAGGAATTAGAGCTGCTTTTAAATAGCGTCTCGATGATATCTTGACATGTTTTATATACGCTTCTGATGAAAGGAATGCGTGCCACCAGATTTTCCCAAAGGCGGATAAGGTAGTGAATGAAAAACCAACGTGCAAGGAATCCAAGACCGACGGTAAAGAAAAATAGAAGCAGAAGAATAATCAGTTGACTAGTGTACATTTGTATTTGATCGGCGGAGAGAAATAAGAAACCGTTTTCTAGAAGAGTGTGCTTATCTAAAATGGACTTAACGATACCGACAAAAGGTTCTGTCAAAAGATTAAAAATAAACGTGACAATGGCAAGTGTCAATGCAAGGGGTAGAAGGATGACGATACCCGTAATGAAGTACGTCTTTAATGTTGTTCCGGATGCTGTCGGATCTTCTTTTGGTTTATTTTCCATAATGCTCATTTTTTTCGTTTTTTAGAGGAAGACGATTTTTGTTTTAGAGGCCCCTTTTTACTTTTACTTGAACGTGCGCATTTATCTACACGCTTATGTGCACGTTTGTCTTTTTTCTGAACTCTTCGATTGTCTCCAGGTTCCCTAGACGTCTGTGATCGTTTAGTATCAGGAATAAGATTCCATTTGCTATCGAGAGTGATGAGGTTCACTTCTTTAAGCATCACAGTGACTTTATCTCCCGCGCGAAAGACCTGATTTCTATGGCGACCACGCAGTATCATCTCGGCCTCTTCATAGACATAGTAGTCGTTGTCGAGTTCTGAGACATGTAAATAACTTTCTAACATCAGATCAAGAACTTCAAAATAGAAACCAAAATTCTTCACTCGTGTAACAACAGCTTCATATTCTCTAAATGGCGTTTCTTTCGTTTGGGCATCAAGTAGACGTAATTTCTTTAACATCGTCACACTATTTTCCGCTTTTGCACTGATGCGCTCCTGTTCGGAAGAACGCGCTGCAATCATTTCCAATTCTTCTTTTCCGGCAATCTGATGGAATAATATTCTGTGGGCGACGAGGTCGACATAACGGCGAATCGGACTTGTAAAATGACAATAGAATTCTAAGCTTAAGCCATAATGTCCTATATTATCCGATGAATAAGAGGCAAGGCGCATGCGACGGATATAGCTTGTCGCTAAATATTCTCCGTAGGGTGTTTGCATCGCTTCATCGAAAAGTTTTTGAATCTCTCTAGGTGTAGGTATCGGCGACAACGTAAAGCCAAAAGCTCCTGCAAGCAGTGAGAAGTCTTTCATATTTTCTTCGGCAGGGACATCATGGACACGATAGGTGAGGAATTTTCCCTCTTTAGTTAAATGCCAAGCAACAGTTTCATTAGCTTTAAGCATGAATTCTTCGACTAATTGGTGGGTGATATCATAAACGACATAGTCGGTTCCTGTAGGCACTCCTTTGTCATTCACGAGTACAACGAGTTCCGGCATGCCAAACTCTATGCTTCCACGCTCATATCTTTTCTTTTTTAACAGTCCGCACAGCTCTACCATCAATTGTAATAGTTCGAGATGCACACTTTTCTTTTTGCCATCTAAGACGGCTTTTGCTTCTTTGTATGTGAAACGCTTAGCACTTTTGATGACGCTGCGCACCATGCGATGGTTGACAAGTGTGCCATTTTGATCGAATTCCATCATTACAGATGCCGTCAAACGGTTGACATTAGGTTTAAGGCTGCAAAGATTATCTGAAAGTTCACGGGGTAGCATCGGCACGCAATTTCCAGGGAAATATGTCGAATTGCAGCGCATCTGCGCTTCAATATCAAGGTGGCTTCCCGGACTGACATAATGAGAAACGTCAGCGATATGCACTCCAAGGTGATAATGCCCATTGCTATCCTTTTTCAAGCTGATGGCATCGTCAAAATCTTTTGCTGTGTCGGGATCTATTGTAATACACGTAAGTGGTCGCATATCTTCCCGTTTGCGAATTTCACTTACAGAGACTTGTGTGCCAAATTGTCGTGCTTCTTCGACAGCTTTAGCAGAAAATTCTGTCCGTATTTCGAATTCTTCAATGGCAGCAGAGACATCGCACGAAGGATCTGATATATGCCCAAGGCGACGCGATAAGCGAGAAAATGTAGGATTCTCTTTATTTCCCCATTCGATCACTTCCATAACTACGCGATCGCCTGCCACAAGTGTTTCATTTTTACTTGTCTCGACAATCACTCGTTGATTCAGTCCCAACAAAGGAGCGTAAGCATAGTAGTCGCCTTTGCGCCCAACTTCACAGATAATCCCTGCTAAGTGTGTGCGTCCACGCGTAAGAATTGTGGTGATGCGCCCTTCCGGTCCTTTTTCTGATATCACCTCATTATTGACCACAACTTCGACGGTATCGCCATCAATAGCGCCTTCGGTCAAGTGTTTGGGAATGAAAATATCTTGGGAATAAGCTGTGGAATCTTCAGGTTTTACAAACCCAAAGCCGCGAGGGTGGAGTCGTAATATTCCTGTAATTGTATCTTCCACCGTACTTTTGCATGCATATTTACCACGTACAATTTCGATCACCCCTTGTTTGACAAGAGAATGTAGTACTTCTGCAAAAATTTCTCTATGTTGTTCAGGGAGATGGAGTTTTGTGAAAAGTTCCCCAAAAGAAGCGGGGATAAAGCTTCGTCCCTGGATAAATTGCTGAGTTGTTTTCAATAGATTATTAAAAAGTTTACCTTCTTTTCCTGTTTTCTCCGGGAGAGGTTCACTTTTTTTACTTTTTGTCTTAGACTGGTTTTTTGGCATAGTGTATTTATGGTCCTTATGATAGAATCCGTAGCTTAACAGATAATCCCAAAAACAACATCCAAAATCTCCTTCTATGAAATATAACCATAAAGAAATCGAAGCCAAATGGCAAAAATACTGGGACGTTAACAAAACGTTCAAAGCAACCGTTGATCGGTCAAAACCGAAATATTATGTCCTCGATATGTTCCCATACCCTTCCGGGTCGGGACTTCACGTAGGACACGTCGAGGGGTATACTGCAACAGATATCATCGCTCGATTTAAAAGACAAAAAGGCTTCAATGTCCTCCATCCTATGGGATGGGATAGCTTTGGTCTTCCGGCTGAACAATATGCTATTCGCACGGGAACTCATCCTGCTGAAACAACAAAAAATAATATCGATAATTTCCGCAGACAATTGCAGTTGCTTGGGCTGAGCTACGACTGGGATCGTGAAGTGGCGACGAGTGATCCAAATTATTATAAATGGACACAATGGATTTTTACAAAGCTCTATGAAAAGGGCTTAGCTTATGAAGCAGAGGCGTTGGTGAATTATTGTCCGTTTTTAGGTACTGTTCTTGCCAATGAAGAAGTCGAAGATGGTCGCTCAAAAGAAGGGGGGCATCCCGTTGAGCGTCGTCCATTAAAACAATGGATATTGAAAATTACAGCCTATGCAGAACGCCTATTAGAAGATCTCACGTTATTGGATTGGCCTGATAGCCTTAAACGCTTGCAAACTAATTGGATAGGTAAAAGTCAAGGAGCTAACATCACTTTCAAAGTGAGAGGTTGTGCTGAAGAGCTTTCTGTATTCACAACGTGCGCTGATACTCTCTTTGGCGCTACTTTTATGGTGATTGCTCCGGAACATCCACTCGTCGCAAAATTAACGACACCACAACAGAAAGATGCCGTAGAAAAATACCAAAAATTATCTGCTGCTGAATCGGACCTGTTCCGTACAGAACTCAATAAAGAAAAAACAGGGGAATTCCTCGGGGCATACGCCATTAATCCTATTACCGGCAAAGAAATGCCAATTTGGATTGCCGATTATGTATTAATGAATTACGGCACCGGTGCAGTCATGGGCGTTCCGGCACATGATGCACGTGACTTCGAATTCGCTAAGAAATTCAACTTGGAAATCATCCCTGTCATCAGGCCGGATGCCTCAAAATCCCCGGAATGTGTTCCTGAAGGTCTTTCAGTCGATGAATTGACCCTTAAAGTTCTTAGAGGGGATTTATGTTGGTCCGGAGAGGGCGATTATATCAACAGCGAAAACAACAAAGTCTCTTTGCATGGCCTGACAACACAGTGCGCCAAAGAACGGATCGTTGCATGTCTGGAAGGACTTGGTTGCGGTAAACGTGCAATCTCATATAAACTGCGTGACTGGCTGTTTTCCCGTCAACGGTACTGGGGAGAGCCTTTCCCTATTCTTCACTACGAAGATGGCACAAAACGTGTTCTCGGATTAGATGAATTGCCGCTTACACCTCCGGAAATGACCGACTTCAAGCCTACAGGAGATGGACAAAGTCCTCTTGCACGTGTACGTCAGTGGGTTGAAGTTGTCGATCCTAAAACAGGGAAAAAGGCATTGCGTGAAACGAATACAATGCCACAATGGGCGGGTTCATGCTGGTATTATTTGCGTTTCTGCGATCCTCTCAATAGTAAAGAGGCGTGGAGTAAAGAGGCCGAAAATTATTGGATGCCTGTAGACTTGTATGTTGGGGGAGTAGAGCATGCCGTCTTGCATTTGCTCTATGCTCGATTTTGGCATAAAGTTCTTTACGACTCCGGTCTTGTATCTACGCTTGAGCCTTTTCAGTCTCTTCGCAATCAAGGCATCATCGTCGCTCGTTCATTCCAAAAGAATGGTAATATTTATGTCGATCCGGCTGAAACTGTTGAGAAAAATGGTAAATATTTCCTCAAATCAACAGGGGAAGAGCTAAAAACTTTGGTAGAGAAAATGTCGAAGTCCAAGTTGAACGGAGTGACTCCTGACGACATCATTGAAGAATTCGGTGCCGATTCCTTGCGCCTCTATGAGATGTTCATGGGACCACTTGAAAAAGAAAAAATATGGAATACCGATGCTGTGAGCGGATGTCGTCGTTTCTTAAATCGCTTTTACGATTTGGCTGTTTCGGAAAAACTTTCTGATAAAGACACTCCAGAGGCCCTTAAGCTTGGGCATCGCCTGATTTTTGGAGTGACAAAAGATTTGGAGCTATTGCAATTCAATACTGCCATCGCCAAGATGATGGAATTTATCAATGAGTTTTCCAAACTTCCTACCTATCCTCGTTCCGTTGTGAAAATGGCAACGCAGGCATTGATGCCGTTTGCTCCGCATGTGGCAGAGGAAGTATGGCAGCTTATTGGATGTAAAGAACCTCTCAACACGACACCGTATCCTGTAGTTGATGAGTCGTTTTTGGTTGATGAAATGATCACTTACGTTGTTCAAGTGAATGGAAAGGTACGAGGGCGTTTTGATTTGCCTAAAGATCAAGACGAAAGTTCTATCCTTGCCGCTGCAAAAAATCATGCGGGAATAATAAAACTGCTCGATGGAAAAAATATCCAGAAAGTGGTCTTTGTTCCTAACAAACTGCTTAGCATCGTTCTCGAATAAGGTTTACTCTTGGCAAGGTCCAAGGCCGCAATGCAAAAATGTTGTGAGGGCATTGGCAGCTGTGATGGCTAGAAGCACTCCAAAGGATATTGTAGCGAGTTTATTTTTTGTAGGAGCTTCTTGTTCATCTTTAAGTGGATCGTAAAGGAACAGAAGTCCTGCAATAGAGAGAACTACGCACGCGAAAACGACGAACGACCACGTATATAAGCTCAACCCAAGGACAGGAAATCCAAAGGTCGGCATGCCGGGGCAGACGTGTAGGGAAATTTGTCGTAGTGCCACAGTGCCACCTACAAGTGAGCTCAAAAGTGATAATCCATAGTGCGACATCTTAATGCCAAAGCGAACGTTTAGAAGACATCCTGATGCAGCACCGACCATTCCCAGTCTTTGAAGCATGCACAGAGGACAGGGGACTTCATGCCAGAAAAACTCGACACAATACGCTGAGAATAGGACTCCACATATGATTAAGATGATTACTTCATTGAAAGTTTGTTGTAGATTTTTCATGTGTTACATCACCTTTAAAGAGAAATTTTTAAAACGTCTGTGACATGGTGCCAAAACATTGCTAGGATAAGCAGTAAATTAATGACTGCGACGATAAGCGCAGCTTTTCGCATGTTGAAAGCCATGAGGAGAATTGCGATAGTAAAGACTAAGAATAGAAGTGCCATTTTGTCTTCCTTGTTATATAAACCGACAATATTGCATCCCAAAAATACATGTCAAATAAAAATTTAATAAAACAGAGCAGGTTCCTTGGCAATTACTGATGTGATCGAAGGAAATAGTGGTTGAGGGAGATTATCCCAAGTAAACCATTCCCATCCCTCACATTTATCAGGTTCAAGCAAGGCTGGTTCGCCTCTGAAATCATCTATAAAAACAAATAAAGTGATGTAGTGTTTTTGACCATCTTCCATGAGATTCTCAACCCATGGACCTAATCTCAAGGAAAGTGCTTCTAAGCCGGTTTCTTCCAATAATTCTCGTGTTGCACAGGCCTCAACAGTTTCGCCAAATTCAAGATGTCCTCCGGAAGGAGCCCAAGTCCCCACGCCGTGAGCCCCCTTTCTTTGTCCAAGAAGAACTTTTCCTTCCTTTTGAACGAGGCAAGCTATACCTATTCGTGGCTTTTTTTCAGTAGATACAGTATTGGCGGTGATGCAAGAATTCATGAAAATTAAAACTCCAGAAAGGATAATAAGTGTTTTCATAATGGAGAATTCTATATTACTCGGCTTTTTTTAGTACACAGATTTGAGGTTTTCCAATGTGTTTCGGTATATTATCTAATTTTTAGCTTTCTTCGAAAGTTTTTTTGCTTTTGCAGCTGCTTGATATTTAAATTGGGTTTTTTTGGTTGTTCTTGATTTACGGCTTTTAGGATTTAATTGATTTTTCTGTTCTGGAATATTTTTTCCAATTTTATAAAGGACGTCGGGGCAAAAATCAGCTTCATTTGGCCAGACTAATGTACCACCTTTAACTTTAGCTTTTTTGAAATACTCAAGGTCTTTTAAAGGTTCAAAAATAGGTCCCCAAATTTCGTCTTTAAGATCAATAATTTTTAATTTTCCATCGTCAAATTCAATGATGATCTTATAGTTTTCGACATGTAAAAATTTTTTAACTTTGTGCATGCTTACTCCAACGGATTAATTTTTCTTAATTGCTCTCTTTTAACTACACGCTCCCAATTATCCAAAAGTTCTTTTTTGCGTAATTTTGTCCACTCTTGAACGAGTCGTTTAGCTCTAGGAGGTAGGTTACCTGCTATGATTTCCTGTGTTTCAATGTTGATTAGGGCTTCATGGTCGTTATATGTAGCATGAAAGTGCTTAGGAGGATGATCTCCATAGTACATCGTTATAATGATTCCTAAAAAACTGCTAACCACAGGCATTTTATGATATCCTTCATTCATCCAGCATTGTCAAACGAAATACACATTGAATCCATCAATAAAGCAAATAACTCGTTTAGTTTACAATCCCATTAAGACTGCATACTTGAATCCAAAAAAAAACCACGAAGACGAGCTCCGTGGCTGTCACATGGACGAACCATGCGGGATGCTGATATTACGATATTAATGTAATTTGGTATTCATTGCAAATTTTATTCTCATTGATATTTTATGCTATCTATAGCACAATTTTCCTGTGAATGAATAAAAATATTGGATTAGAAATATGACAAAATATTGGATAAAATTTACATGTATCTTGTGTCTTTTTTACGGAAATTGTTTTGCAGAGAGTACAGAGCACAAAACGCTGATCATTACTTGTGCCTCAGGGGAATTAGGCTCTGCTACTGCAAGATTACTAGCGCGCGATCATAACCTCATTTTAACCGGTCGTAATCTTTCTGTACTGCAACAACTTCAAAAAGAATTAATAGTTGAAAATCCTTGTCGTTATGAAATATGTCTGCTCGATTATTCAAGTGCTGGTTCAATAGCTAATTTTAAAAATTATCTAAATCAAGGGGCGACTTCATTATCAGGTCTCGTTTTGATTGCTCCAAGACCACAATTTAATGGAAAAGCATTTTTACAGGAAGAAGATACGTGGTTAGAAGTTTTTAAAAACACATTCACAGGACCACTTGAGGCTTTAAAAGCTGTTATTCCACATTTATCACAGCGTAGTAAAATTGTCGTTATTGCCGGGACAACATCTGTTCAGTTTCAACCGGAAGCTGGTCCTGCATGTATTATTCGTAGAATGTGGACAACATACACAAAAGCTTTATCCTACCAACTTGGAGCGCAAGAGATAAGCATTAATACATTATCCCCTGGGGTCGTTTTAACAAATTTTCAACGACAGAGAATTCAAAATAAAGCGGTAGAAAATGAATTAAGTTATGAAGATCAAATGGAGCAAGAGGTGTCTAATATTCCATTACATCGTCATGCAAAACCTCAAGAAATTGCTCAAACAATTAAGTTTCTTATTTCTGAAGAGTCAAATTTCATTAATGGACACAATCTAATTATTGATGGTGGATTTACCGTCAGCTATTAAGGATAATAAACCTATGTCAAAATATTGGATAAAATTTACATGTATCTTGTGTCTTTTCTGCGGAAATTGTTTAGCAGATACTGCTAACGATATAATTGAAACCTATTTTATAAATTTTGAAGTTTTAGCTAAATCCGAGAATTGGAAAGAGATTATTTTTCAAGGTACTGGTGCTTTAGAAAGCGCTAAAATGTCTAACAGCGCTCATGATGAAGCAAAAATTTGTGCTCAACTTACTTCAACAACTTTTTATTTAGGAGATTACACACAATCTCTTATCTATGCAAGGCGTTGCCACGAGTTATCAGAAGAATTTACAGATCAGTCTCTCCTCATTCGAGCTCTTTACTTAGAATCGGCAATTTATCGTGCTTTGGCAACTAAAAATAAAGAAGAACAGGCCCGGCAAATATCATATCTTAATGCTGTTGAGATTGCCGAAGAAGCATCTCTTATTTATTCTAAAAGTGACATTAATGATTTAAATTTAAAAGGAAAAATATATTTTAACTTAGGTGCTGCACATGCAGATAATCCGCAAGGTGATATAGAAAAAGCAGCAAATTGCTACTTCACGGCTCTTGAGTGTTTTAACAGTGTCGGGGCTAACGATGATGTCATTCGTACTTCTATTCGTCTAGGCAAAGTTTATTTACTCCAAAAAAAATATGAGTTATCGCAGCAAATTATCAATGAAGTACGATCTCAAATAGCAAGTGAACGTCTTGCTATGCATGTCGATTATTTGGAAGCACAACTCAAATTAGCTGTAAATGACACTGAATACGCCATCAGAATTGCCAAGAGAGGTTTGGCGCGAGCTAAAACTCTCGGGGCAAAAGAAGATGAATCGCGTTTGATTTCTTTATTGCAGCTTGCCGAAGATTTAAGTTAATCGTGCGGTATTTAAATCGTTAAGCCTCTGACACCGCTCCCGCGGCTATATTTTCTTGTTGCGTCATCCCCACGTTCCGGTGTAGGAAACACCTGCGCGCGGGGCTAATTTCTGAAGCCACTCCCGTGGCTCTGTGGGACATGAAGGTGCTCTTAAACAAAATATTTACCTAAAAAGCCAAAAGATTAGCAGATCTTTGACTTTCGCCAAGGTAGTGGCTTCAGAAATTAGCCCCGCGCGCAGGTGTTTCCCGCACCGGAACGTGGGGTTATCGCAATAGAGAAACACAGCCGCTGTAGCGGTGTCAGAGGCTACAGACCTTAGAACAATATCACAACATTTGCAATAGTCACATTCAACTGGACTTAATGGATAAACATAGACAAATATGATAAACAAGTAAAATATATTGTTCATACCAAAGAAATAATAACGGATACAGTGCTTGTACAACATCCTATAACTAGAAATTATACATGGAATACACCAAAAGATTATGAAGCAAAAATCGAGGAAAAACGTGAAGAGCTTAAATCAATAGTATTCCAAATCAAAGAGCGTGCCTTAAATGAATTGAAAGATTCTATAAAATCTGAAAGTATGGTTCTTAGTCTTTCGAGTAGTGGTGAGACACCGTCGAATGTAATCACATCAATAGTTTAGATGCTGTCGTAATTTTGCTTTATTGGAATCACTTTATTTGCCATGGATGATGTTTTTCATCTGCTCTTTGAACTTGAGTAAAAGCGATTAAACCTGTAATCTAAATCATTTCAGCCAGTAAATATACCGAACGTGATTCAAAAATTGGCTTTTTGACAAGGAGGCTGCTCAAAATTTTTCGTCTGGAGCGAGTGACCATTGCCTTTGGCAAGGCACGAGTGAAGACAAAAATTTTGACGCAAAGCCGACGCAGTCAACAACCAATTTTTGAGTTACGTTCGGTATAAATAAGGATTAACAGTGAATAAAATAAGAAACATTGGATTATTGTTTTTGATGTGTGGTGTTTTTCTAGCGTCTATAGATTTATTTGCCTCTGAGGATGAAAATGAGATAGTAAAAACTGATTTCACTACATTGATGCATTCTAAAGTATTAGAAACAATAAAATATTCGCAAGACATCCCAGGATTAAAATCTGAAGAATTTGCTACTTTAAAAACTGAAATTTCACACACATGGGATACCCTCATGGAGAACGGTGTATTAGAAGTTAGCGGTACAGATAAAGATGTAAGACCATATTTTGTAGCTCTTCAAGGTATTATTGAACATGTCCTAGCTTCCGAATTACAAAATGAAGTCCAATCCCTCAAGGGTTTCATTCATACTCCTATGCCAGCAACTCCTCTCTGTACGACCGGTGACATCTCTAAAGAATTGGTAGACCCTTCCATTGAAATCGATCCTGCACGTCTTTTTACCGTTAAAGCTAGAACAACTATTATCAGAAATTATCTTTTTAAAGGTGGAGATCTGTACATCATCTATCCCAAAAACGGATTAAAAAAACGCACAGAAGAACAGCAAAATATTTATCAGCAAGAATTACTAAATTATCCGGCTCATCTCTTCGATGTGCCATTAGATATCGAGAATATTCCTTCCGACCTGATTGGAGCTACCTACCTTTTCCAAGATCGATTGGGTAAAACTTTCGTTTTTGCTATTAAGATGACACAAGCAAAAGATCCGAATGAGTTGGGAAATTTTGGACTCTGGTTTGGCCCTATTGACCACCCCTCCATTCAGAAACGACTGGCCGACCTGCACGACCTGGACATTGTCTAAATTTGTCCAATTCGTCCAGGAGGTTTAGTCCAGGCAATCATTCATCGAATCAATAAATTATTTGGCAAATAAAAGGTAAAAATATAGATTCCTCTTGAGACACAAAGACGAGTTTAAATTGTGTGGAAATAAAAAATGTCCCGATAACGCAAGCTGGGGTTACAATGAAAAGTAGGATTGATTTTAATAGTGGTTGCATTGGCCTCTTGCGCTCATTTTTCAATGGAGCTGTTGCACTATTTATTGTCCTTTTGCTTACTTGGTCCACTTCTGTCTATGCTGACACTCTCGTTTATGCATATGTTGCTAATTTTAGCGACAACACTGTTTCAGTGATCGATACTAGTACAAATACGATTATCCGGACAATTCCGGTCGATGGAGGGCCCAATGGGGTTGCCCTAACGCCAGATAATAGGTTCTTGTACGTTGTTTGCTATGCGAATGGCACTGTTTCTGTCATTGATACGAGCTCTGGTACTGTTGTGGGATCCCCCATTAGAGTGGGTTTTGAGCCCTACTTCATTGCGATTACTCCAAACGGTGCTTATGCCTATGTAACGAATTTTGGGGACGGAACCGTATCGGTCATCGATACAAATACAAATACGGTCGTCGGATCCCCCATTTCCATTTATGACAACAACAATTATGAACCCATAGGCATCGCCATTACGCCTAATGGTGAATTCGTTTATGTGACTACGAATAGTTCCGATGATATTTACGTGATCAGCACGAGTTCCAATACAGTGGTCGATACTTTCTCGATAGGAGAATTGTATTCCTCATACATTGCGATTACTCCAAACGGGGCGACTGGGTATGTGTCTAATTATTACAGCAATGTCTATCCAATTGATCTCAGCAACAACTCCGTTGGATCTCCCATTTTCGTTGGAGGAGTATCTGACGCGTACCCCATTGGAATTGCGATCACTCCAAACGGTCAGTTTGCCTATGTCGCAAACGATTACGCAGACAATGCTTCTGTGATCAATACCGGTAGTAACACGGTGGTGGGATCTCCTATTTCCTTGGGTATCCAGCCATATCTGGTGGCAATCACACCAAATGGAGAATTTGCATATATCAGTAACTACATCAGTAATTATGTTTCTGTGATCAATACAACTTCCAATACAGTCGTAGATACCATTCAAGTCGGTACAAAACCCGCGGGGATTGCGATTGGAGCCGTTCCTCCACCACCGGCTGACAGCTTTGCAGGAAAGGTGTTAAAGAGTCGCTTTTTGACGCAAACGAATAGGATTCATCAATTGTCTTGGACTGCAAGCAGCAGTCCTGCGGTTGTTGGATACAATCTCTACCGAAATGGAATCCTCATATTTACTACAGGTGTTTCCGGTCCTTATACCTATAACGATAACAATCGTAGTTCCAAGGTATCGGACATCTATCAGTTGACGACATTTAATGCTTCTCACGTGGAAAGCAGTTACCTCTCAGTGGTGCTGCAGTGAAATAACTGAAGGAATACTTAATGAAAATTCATTCTCAATTTTCCAATCTGTTTCGGTACAGTCATTGTATTAAGGTGTTGCTATTAATTTTTGCTTTTTGGACAGGTCCTGCATTTGCTCAAGAGCTAGTCTATGCGTATGTGGCTAATTTTGGCAGCAACACAGTTTCAGTGATCGATACTACCTCTGACACCATTGTTAAAACCATTCCTGTAGGAAGAGGTCCTACTGGAGTTGCGCTGACCCCTGATGGAGCGTTTGCATATGTCGCTAATTACAATGATGGGACAGTTTCCGTCATCAATACAAGCTCAGGTAAGGTTGTGGGAAATCCTATACAAGTAGGGAACCAACCACTGTTTGTCACAATTTCGCCAAACGGTGCATCTGTCTATGTGACTAATTATGTCGATGGATCTGTTTCCGTTATCAGTACAGCAACAAACACCGTCACAGGACCGCGCATTTCTATCTATGACAATTATGATTTGAATCCCATACAAGTTGCTATTACTCCGAATGGAGAGTTTGCCTATGTGACTGCTTATTTTTCTGATTATATTTACGTTATTAGTACTAGTTCCAACACCGTTGTAGATTATTTCTCTATTGGAACCGAATACTCTTCGGGAATTGCAATCACTCCGGATGGGGCGACCGCATATGTCACGAATTATTACGGTGTCGTATATCCGATTAATACGAGCAATAACAGTGTTGGATCCTCCATTACAGTCGGTAGTTTTAACGCATATACGCTGGGAATAGCTATTACGCCTAACGGCGAATTTGCTTATGCGGCTAACAATGACTCCGACACCGTTGCTGTGATCAATACATCGAATAACACAGTTGTGGGGTCTCCCATTTCAGTGGGTAACGAACCCTATATGGTTGCAGTAACTCCCGATGGATCGTTTGTATATGTTACTAATTATGACAGCAACTCCGTTTCTGTGATCAGTACAGGTTCAAACACAGTTGTAGAGACTATTTCTGTTGGTAGTAACCCCTCACAAATTGCGATAGGGATTATCCCACCGCCACCGGCAGCTAGTTTTACAGGAGAAGTGTTAAAACAGAGATTCTTGACTCAGACGAATCGTATTCATCAATTGCGTTGGACTGCAAGCGTAGGTCCGACAGTCATTGGATACAATTTATACCGCAATGGGACCCTTATTTACACTGTGGACGTGTCTGGGTCATTTTTGTACAATGACAACAATCGCCATTCCAACATACCTGATACATATCAGTTGACTACTTTTAACGACTCACACATGGAAAGTACGGCACTAACAGTCACACTACAGTAGATACAGAAAAAGAAAACTCAAGTTCATCTCTAGGTTCATCGACCTAAAAAACCCCTCTGGAAAGAAGGAATTATGTTTGCAGTAATTTATCAAGGTTATGTAAAAGATGGGCGAGATTCTGCCTATCAAAAAGCCTGGAATACCGTAGCTCGGTATTTTATTGAAAAGAGAGGAGCTATTGGCTCTTGTCTCCATCGTACACCTGATGGAATGTGGGTTGCCTATTCTCGTTGGCCTGACAAAAAGACAAGAGATGCATCTTGGCCGGGGGAGGGCGCTCCTTCAGAGGAGCTTCCGAATGAAATCCGTCAGGCAATTTTAATGATTAAAGATTGCTTAGATGAAGAAAGAAAAATGCCTGATATTTGTATGGAAGTGGTCGAAGACTTACTCCTAAAAAAACAGGAAAAATAATGAAAGCTAAAAATATAGCTCTGGTTACTGGAGCCTCTTCAGGAATTGGAGAAGCCATTTCGAGGGAACTGGTAAAACGAGGATGGATTGTTCTTGGCATAGCACGTTCTGCCGATAAACTTTCGCAGATTCAGAGTAAATTATCCGATTCCTTTATCCCATTCGTCTGTGATGTTTCCAAAAGGGAAAACATCAAAGAAACATCAAAACAAATTCTTCAGAAAAACCTTGTTCCCTCTCTCCTTTTTCTAAATGCAGGAATTGCAGGAGAAGCTGTCATTGAAAATCCTAAGCAGTTTGATCTTAGAATCCATGAAGAAATCATGCAGGTCA
>Ga0206832_10080_pt1 | contig 25534 bp, 17 predicted proteins | sample Alteio_BWOrgCont_74_FD_152896 | JGI IMG/M metagenome (GOLD analysis project Ga0206832, IMG submission 152896) | Enriched cells from forest soil in Barre Woods Harvard Forest LTER site, Petersham, Massachusetts, United States -... | ecosystem: Environmental > Terrestrial > Soil > Temperate forest >... | reverse complement strand
GGGCCTTTTATGTTTAAGAGGTGGTTAGAAGGTATCGCCCTTATCCTTGTAAAGAACCCCGATTATTTCGAATACGACGGCACCCAAAGGCTACCACTCATTGATGGCATTAAGGTTTCGTTTATTGATAGCAAGAAGACTGAATTTCTTTCGTTCGAACAAAAGGAGCTTGATTTTATTTCGGGCATTGACGCCAGTTATATCGACCAGGTGTTGAATGATAATGGCGAATTGAAAAGCGAATTAAAAGGCAAATTTAATTTGGAGAAGGCCCCTTACCTCAATACCGAATACCTTGGCTTTTTGATGAAGTCAGGCAATGAAAAAGAAAACCCTTTACTTAATAAAAAGGTGCGCCAGGCCATTAACTACGGCTTCGATCGGCGCGAAATGATTCGATTCCTCCGGCGCGGGGTAGGGAAGTCGGCAGAAAGCGGTTTTACCCCATTTGGTTTAAAATCGTTTGATGCCGATGTAGTTAAAGGATATACGTACCAACCCGAGAAGGCAAAGGAGCTATTAAAAGAAGCCGGCTATACCAATGGCGCCGGCCTGCCCGAAATGAAATTATACACCAACGAAACCTATAAAGAGTTTGCACTTTACATCAGCAAGCAATTTGAGCGTATCGGGCTAAACATAAAGGTTGAAATATCGCAACCCGCCATTTTGCGCGAGTGGATGAGCCAAAGCAAAGTCAATCTTTTTAGAGGTAGCTGGCTGGCCGATTACCCCGACGCTGAAAACTATTTTGCCTTTTTCTATAGCAAAAATGGCTCACCGCCTAATTATACCCGTTTCAATAACCCTGCTTTTGACCGTTTGTATGAAACGGCATTGGCTGAAAACGATGATGCCAGGCGTTTTGACATCTACCATCAAATGGAGCGGATTATTATTGACGAGGCACCTGTCGTACCCTTGTATTATGATGAAGTGTTAAGGTTCTCGCAAAAAAATATTAGTGGGTTGGAGCCTAACGCACTTAATTTGTTGGATTTGAGAAGGGTAAAAATTAATTGACCTAATAATGCGTGTACGAAAAATTTTGGTGCAGGTTTTTTATTATTACATGCTTTTATCGGTAACGGTTGGCGTTTTTATTTTTGGTTCAGTCTTTACCAACCAACTCAATCAGTTTCATAATTATGAAGGCATAAATAAAGATGGCCTTATATTTTGGGGTTTTATACTGATGTATTTTGTGTTGGGTCTTTACGCCATAATCGTTTTTAGACGGCGGCAAGAGGAAATAAATAACCGGTTGTTTGGCTTTATCATGATTTTGCTGGTTGGAACTTTTGCTATTCCCTTTTTATTTGTCTTAATTGACCTAATGCTTTTTGGAACAGCAGTCAATTAATTGAAACAGCTACACTCTATCACCTCTCTTCTTGGTTCTTAATTCTATTTTTATTATACTTGTAACATGTTAATGACAATACAAACAATAGTGGTCACCGTCAGCTTTAAATGCTGGGGGTAGCGCTTTTTGTTTAAACAATAAATGAACCCTCTGCCCGTAAGCAGGGGGTTTTTGTTTTAATGCAGATTAGGTGTCTGACACTTTGGCTTTGCTTTGGTGTAGCGGAAGTGTCTGACACCTGGAAAACCGAAGAAGGATTTAGCATGAGGATTGTATTGCCACAAAAATTATATTCGCAGCTAACTGGCATTTGGCTATAAAAAAAATTGCCACTAAATCTGGGTCTGCTCTGGTTTCCCCTTTAGGGGACGGAAGGGGCTGGCTGTTAATACTAATTACTACTATGGAACTACCCAAAATATACGACCCGAAAGAGATTGAAAACAAATGGTATGCCTACTGGCTTAAACACGATTTGTTTCATAGCGAGCCCGATGAGCGTGAGCCGTTTACTATTGTTATCCCACCACCCAATGTAACCGGTGTTTTGCACATGGGGCACATGCTCAATAATACCATACAGGACATTCTAATCCGCAAGGCGCGGATGGAAGGAAAGAATGCCTGCTGGGTACCGGGCACTGACCATGCATCTATTGCCACCGAGGCCAAGGTGGTACACATGCTGCGCGAAAGGGGCATCAAAAAAAGCGATTTAACCCGCGATGAGTTTTTGAAATACGCCTGGGAGTGGAAAGAGAAATACGGCGGTATTATCCTCGACCAATTGAAAAAGCTGGGTGCCAGTTGCGATTGGCAGCGCACCCGCTTTACTATGGAGGAAAAGCTGAGCGATGCCGTTATTGAAGTGTTTATTGACTTGTATAATAAAGGACTCGTTTATCGTGGCCTGAGGATGATTAACTGGGACCCCTCAGCTAAAACTACGCTGAGTAACGAAGAGGTTTTGTATACCGAGGAAAAGAGCAATCTGTATTTCGTAAAGTACATGATTAAGGGCACCGATGAATTTTTAGCCGTAGCTACCGTGCGCCCCGAAACGATTATGGGTGACGTAGCCGTTTGCGTTAACCCTAATGACGAACGCTATAAACACTTAATTGGTAAAACCGTTATCGTACCGCTGGTTAACCGCGAAGTACCGGTTATTGCCGATGAGTATGTAGATATTGAATTTGGAACCGGTGCATTAAAAATTACACCTGCACACGATGTTAATGACTACGAAATTGGCAAGAAATATAACCTGCCGGTAATTGACTGCTTTAATGAAGACGGAACCATTGCTGAAGCCGCGCAGGTGTTTATTGGGCTTGACCGATTTAAAGCGCGCAAACTGGCATCAGAGCAATTGGAAGCCGATGGCCTGTTGATTAAGAAGGAAGATTACATGAACAAGGTAGGCCGCAGCGAACGGACCAATGCCATTGTTGAGCCCCGCCTATCACTACAGTGGTTTGTGGACATGAAGCAATTTTTTGAGCGCAACCCACAAGTGTTGAACGATGTAATGAGCGATGAAATTCAGTTCTATCCGCCTAAGTATAAAAATGCTTATAAGCATTGGATTGATAACGTACGCGATTGGTGCATTAGCCGCCAGCTTTGGTGGGGGCAGCGCATCCCCGCATGGTATGATGAGCAGGGGAACCTGGTTGCAGTAGCAAAAACAAAAGAAGAAGCGCTGGCTCAAATTAAACGCAGCAATCAGCAATCAACAATCAGCAATATAAAACAGGATGAAGATGTTTTAGATACCTGGTTCTCGTCCTGGCTATGGCCAATCTCGGTTTTTGATGGATTTGAAAACCCCGATAACAAAGACATTAATTATTACTACCCAACCAACGATTTGGTTACTGCACCCGAGATTATGTTCTTCTGGGTAATGCGGATGATTATGGCCGGTTACGAATGGAGAGGAGAGAAGCCTTTCAAAAACGTTTATTACACAGGTATCGTTCGCGATAAGCTGCGCAGAAAAATGAGCAAATCGCTGGGCAACTCGCCTGAGCCATTGGAGTTGATTGAAAAATACGGTGCTGACGGCGTACGCCTTGGTATGTTGCTTTGTTCGCCTGCAGGCAATGATATTTTGTTTGATGAAAAACTATGCGAGCAAGGCAGAAACTTCAGCAACAAGCTATGGAATGCGTTGCGGTTAATTAAAGGCTGGGAGGTTGTTGAAGGCGAAAATCCGGATAACAAAGTAATTATTGAATGGCTTGAAAGCAAACTCAATAAAACGCTGGCCGAGCTCGATGCTTCGTTTACCAGCTTCAGGTTAAGTGAAGCTTTAATGACCGTTTATAAACTTATTTGGGATGACTTCTGCTCGTGGTATCTTGAGTTGATAAAACCCGACTATCAAAAACCTATCGACCGCTATACTTACGATAAAACAATAACCCTGTTTGAAAAACTGCTGCAAACCCTGCACCCGTTTATGCCTTTTATTACTGAGGAGATTTGGCATTTAATCGGCGACCGTAAAGATGGAACCACTATCAATTTAACGGCGTACCCGGCAGTAGGAGCAGTTAACGAGAATCTAATTAACGAGGCCGATCTTGCTTTCAATATTATCATCAACATACGCGACCTGCGCGCAAGGGCCAATAAAAAGAATACCGAAACCGTAGATGCATTTTATATGGATGGGGGCTCATTTTCATCTGCTTCATTCAACAACAAGATTATTAAACTGGCCAGGCTTGGCAAGTTTGAAAAAGTTACTGCCGAGCCAATTGGTTTTAAAGCCTTCTTGATTAAAGACCAAAAGTTTTTTGTTGATACCGGCGAAGTTGCCAATGCTGATGATGAGCGCAAAAAGCTAACAGAGGAACTTGAATACACGAAGGGCTTCCTGGTTTCGGTTGAGAAAAAACTTGCAAACGAGAAATTTGTTAGCTCGGCGCCACCGGCAGTTGTTGAGGCCGAAAAGCAAAAACGTGAGGATGCTTTGAAGAAGATTTCCATGCTTCAGCAATCGTTGTCATCCGCGACATAATAACTTTAAAAGAAGTATTTTGGAAACTTTCGATGTATTTGTAGTTTCCAAAATCCAGTATCAGCGCGCCTCTTGCGGAAACTCTGCTAAAAAATAGTTGGCTGTAAATTTTGTTTTGGGCATATGGACACATATATTCGTTTACCCAAACCCTATTTCCCCTATGGCTGAAAACTCAACTTTTGCGAGAAGTGCTGTTCAACGTAAACAGATGCACTACTCACCCAATCTGCTTAGCACGCTTAACAATGCAATTGATAACTGTAAAATAGCCACTATCGAATATGATTCGAGAGAGAAAGGCGTTTCACTTCGCGAAGTGGAGCCTATGGCTATTGTATATAAAGAGCGCAAGCGACATTTAGTTGCCTGGTGCCGCCTGCGTGGCGACTATCGCTCTTTCAGGTTAGATAGGCTCAACAGCATCAAGCTAAAGCAGGAAGAATTTGCCCGCAAGCAGGATTTCAAAATTGATGACTTTCAGGATGAGCCACATAGCGCTTACGATGAGGATTACGAAGAAGAAGATTAGTCCCAGGTTTTATACACACTAACAAAGGAGAAGGTTACCCCCCAGGTAGCCTTTCTTTTTGGCCCTGTTTAATGAACCGGTTACCGGTATAACAAAAACAAGAAACCCGGTTGCTCAAAGCAACCGGGTTTCTTGTTTTACAGTTATGTTATTCCAGCCTTATTTTGCTACAGTAACTGTTTTGTTTACTACGCTGCCGCCTTCAGTTCTAACTTCTACAAGGTAGTTACCGTTTGGCAGGTTCGATACGTTTAAGTTAGTTTCGTTCGATTCAGATTTTTGCTGAGAAACGATTTGGCCGTTCATATCGATTAAAGATATCTGGGCGCCTTTTACTTCACCGGTCATTAAGGTGAAAGATGTTGTTGCCGGGTTAGGGTATAATTTAACGTCGGTGCTTTTCAATTCAGCGCCTTTAATAGTGTTGTTAGTGTTTGCTTTTGTTCCGTTATCAGTGTTGCCCGATACATTCAAAACTCTTGAGTCGTTTTGAACCGCTACACCTTGGTAATGTGGTGCCGAAGGCTGTGTAATTGTGTGGCTGTAAGTCAACACGCAACCTGCTGCGTCGGTAATAGTGCAGGTATATGTGCCTGCTGGTATGTTTACAATATCAGCGGTAGTCTCGCCATCGCTCCACAGGTATGAGTAACCTGGTGTGCCACCGTCTACATTAAGGTCAATATAACCATCGCTGGTGCCGTGTGAACTTGCATTTGAAGGTGCAGCTCCCGGGTTGATAGCGAAAGGTTGAGCCACTACAACAGTATAGCTTGCAGTTTGGTTGTTCGCATCGGTTACTGTAACCGCATAAGTACCTGCCGGCACATTAGTTTGCGAGTTTGTTGATGGTAAGCTACCGCTCCATGCGTAGTTATAAGGCGCTGTTCCGCCAACAACTGATAGTGCGATAGAACCGGTACTTCCACCGTAGCAAGATGGTTCGTTAACAATTGGTTTCACTCCGAAGTAACCTTGTGCTGAGGTGTAAAGTGCCGCTGAGCATACAAAGGCCATTAGTATAAGCTTTTTCATTTTAAAGGTTTTTAGTTTTAAATGATGTCAGGGTTTTGTTTTTGTTTTATCCTGACTGGAATACTATCTTATACTGCCCCCTCAAAAAAAAGATTCATTTCATTTGTTCTTTTTTATAAGCTTGTAACAAGGTTAACCTTGTTGAAATACCCAATGCAATTGTATTACATGGGTTTATGCATAGGGCTATTGGCCGAATGTCCTTTATATACAAGGTGCCCCTTGTAACTATAGGTTCAGCAATCTTTATGGCACTAAGCTTATTTAATGTTCAGGCCGCCCGAAATCCTCTCCCAAACTTCTACCAAGAAGAGGGCTTCAAGTCCTTCTCCTTCGGAGAAGGATTTAGGATGAGGAGGCTGTTTTATAAAAAGCAGAAAGCCTTCCGCTGTGTGGAAGGCTTTCTGCTTTTTACTTATACTATATTATATAGGCCGCAATCTTATTTCAAAAGATTAGGTATAGCATTATCATAAAAATCCTGGAAGGTGCTGGCCACTCCCCATCTTTCCTTATCTACATAAACCATAGCCGATGTCACCACGCCTACGTTCGAAAACTCAACGTCATACTTATTTAATATGTCCAGCAACTCGTCTTCCTTGTTTTGCTTAACGGTAACTACTATACGGCTTTGTGCTTCGCCAAATAGAAAAGCATCCTTTCTGATATCAGGGTCAGTTTCAATTTCAAAACCCTTTTTGCCCGCCATTGCCGACTCCAACAAAGTAATAAACAAACCACCTTCCGAAATATCGTGTGCCGACTCAACAACCTGCTCACGTATCAGGTCCTTCACCGCATTCTGAACAGCTACTTCGGTCTCCAGATTAAAGTAAGGCGCAGGCGAATTATTTACATTATGATATTTTACCAAGTATTCTGAGCTTGAAACATCATTCTTCATTTCGCCTATCACATAAATACGGTCGCCCGAGTTTTTAAAGTTAAGGGTCATTACAGTCTCTTTATCTTCTACCAAACCTATCATACCAATAGTAGGGGTAGGGTAAACCGCACCACCTTCGGTTGATTGATTATAGAAAGACACGTTACCACCTGTAACAGGTGTGCCCAAAGCCTCGCAGGCTGCGCCCATACCTTTAATAGCATTTACAAACTGCCAGTAAACCTCTGGCAAATACGGGTTACCAAAATTAAGGCAATTGGTAATAGCCGAAGGCTCACCACCGCTGCACACTATATTCCTTGCTGCTTCGGCTACTGCAATTTGCGCGCCCACAAAAGGGTCGGCCCAAACGTATCTTGCGTTGCAATCAACCGTTACACAAAGGCGCTTATTGCTATCGTGTATTCTTATAACCGCTGCATCGCTTGGTTTGTTGGTAGAAGTATTGGCAATACCTACCATGCTGTCATACTGTTCAAACACCCAGCGTTTAGATGCGATATTAATTTGCGACGACAAATGCTCAGCTACCTTCCTAAGGTCCTTCGGCTCTTCTATCGATTCAATATCAAATTTCTTGTTAACGTTAAAGTAAGCAGGTTCTTTAACTTCCCTGTCGTAAACAGGCGCTCCGCCACCTAAAACCAGCGAATGTGCTGGCACTTTAGCCACTAATTCGCTACCCATATAATACTCAAGCTCGCCGCCATCGGTTACTTCGCCAATAATAGCGCAGTGTAAATCCCACTTGGCAAAAACGGCCTCAACTTCTTTTTCCATGCCCTTCTTCACCACAATCAGCATGCGCTCCTGCGATTCCGAAAGCAATATCTCCCATGGTTTCATATTCTGCTGGCGCGTAGGCACCTTATCCAACCAAATCTTCATACCCGATTTGCCCTTGGCGCTCATTTCCGAGGTTGAGCAGGTAATACCAGCCGCACCCATATCCTGCATACCTACAACGGCACCCGTTTTAATCACTTCCAACGAAGCCTCTAGCAACAATTTCTCCTGGAAAGGGTCTCCTACCTGCACCGCTGGCAAATCCTTAGCCGAATCGGCTGTAATGTCTTTCGAAGCAAAAGCAGCACCATGTATGCCATCTTTACCGGTCGATGAACCTACTATATATACAGGGTTACCCGCACCTTGCGAAATTGCCGAAACCGTTTCGCCCGTTTTAACAATACCCACGCTCATGGCATTAACCAAAGGGTTGGTTTGGTAAACAGCATCAAAATAAACCTCTCCGGCCACGGTTGGCACACCAAAACAATTGCCGTAATCGCCAATCCCTTTAACAACGCCCTTTAATAAGTGCTGTGTTTTTTCGTTCGAAAGTTCGCCAAAGCGCAGTGAGTTAAGCGCTGCAATAGGGCGTGCGCCCATGGTAAAAATATCGCGGTGTATACCACCAACGCCTGTCGCCGCACCCTGGTAAGGCTCCAGCGCCGAAGGGTGGTTATGCGATTCAATCTTAAAAGCACAAGCAAGGCCATCGCCCAAATCAACCAATCCCGCATTCTCTTCGCCTGCCTCAACAAGCAAGTGCTTGCCCTTGCGCGGAAGCGTCTTAAGCCATTTAATAGAGTTCTTATAACTGCAATGCTCGCTCCACATCACCGAAAAAATGCTCAATTCATTAAAATTCGGAACGCGGCCTAGTACTTTCTTTATTTGCTCAAACTCCTCGGGCAATAAACCCAATTGCTTGGCTGTTTCAACGGTCGTTCCTTCAAGATGTGCTGCTGCGCTCATAAATAGTTTTATCGGTTAAATTGATTTCGAGCCGCAAATTTAGTTTTCTAATTGCTTTTTGAAAGCCGTTGTTGATAAAAATCGAATTCAAAATGCTAAGTCTCTTATCCCCTCCTTTTTTTAAGGAGGGGTGGCCGAAGGCCGGGGTGGTCGGGCTGTTCGCATCTCTGAGTAGCGGTTCTACCCTTTGGGTGTTTCTTCCCGGTTCATCGCCGGGAGTGTTAGAAGGTTGCAAAGCTGCATTCATATTTCACTTTAACAATCGCCCCAAAATCCCAGATTACCGGAAGTTTTTCGGAAGTTTTTTGCGCCAACCTCTTGTCTCTTGGGCTCTGGTTTCCCCTTTAGGGGACGGAAGGGGCTGGCTGTTATATTTGACTTGAAGCAGCCCCAAAATCCCAGATTACCGGAAGTTTTTCGGAAGTTTTTTGCGCCAACCGCCTGTCTCTTGGGCTCTGGTTTCCCCTTTAGGGGACGGAAGGGGCTGGCTGTTTGTATTTGACTTGAAACTAGCCCCCAAAATTCCAGATTACCGGAACCTTTTCGGAAGTTTTTTTGGATTTTGCCTTTCAACTTGAAACTCGAAATTCGAAACTTTTCCACTAATGCGGGCTTATAACATACTAATCCTCAATAATTTAACTTCCAACCTGCCATTCATATTATAAATTTTTTCTCAAAAAGTGTAACCTTGTGTAACCTTTTTTTGAAAAATACCCTCCCTTGGCCCATAAGGTTTACGCCCTTCAACCTAAAATAACTTACGCTATCATTTCAAACAACAGTCCTACCGGTCCCCAAAGTCCCATAAATTCCAACCGCAAAGCTAAATATTCACCGCCTAAATTTTCGGTCAAGATATGCCCACCTAAATGTTAAAATAAATTACTACCTAATGGCGCTATTTCTATGCGGCTTCATTTTTCCAAATCTACAAAATGATACTTTGATAGACGCGAAGCGCGATTAATTTTGTGCGTCAGCATTTACTTTTTTTTAAAGAGGTCAATGTTCATCATTTATTTACTGGCATTTCAATCCGGCTGTTCATCCTAAAATCTGTATTCCATCCTGATTCAGACATTTTTTTAACCCGGCATAATAAAACCCCACCCCAACCGTTTCCTGTCTTTACCCCATTTTCGGGGATTTAAGACACGTTTTTATGATTAATTATAGCATGTCAGTTTACTTTAACCCGCTTTTTAAGCTACAATTGCATTCGTTTTTAAAATAAACCATGTTCATGAAGATTAAAATACCGGTAGTAACATTGGCCTGCCTGCTTGCCATAGCAGCCTGCCAAAAGCCAGCAACTTTCAACGGCTCAAAAATTAGTACCCTTAACGATTACTCGCCCGGTGCCGGCTACAGCGCCACCTTTACCTACAATGCCGATGGCACCATAGCCACCCAGGTTAGAAACAACGGGGTTAAATACATTTATTACTACTCGGCTAACGGCGATACCGTTACCGCTGCACAGGTAAATAACATAGGCCAAACCACCACAGCTATCGAATATGTATTGAATAGCTCTAAATATGCCGATACCGCCCAGGGCCAGTTTATTGCCCAACACAGTTCAAGTGCTTTTGCATATGATGGAAACGGCATGCTTACGCAAGTAAAAACTTATCTTAATCATACTTTGTTTAGCACCGATAATTACACCAACAACAGCGCTAAAAATGCAGTTACCATTCAGCATGTTAACTCAGGCAATGTATCTACTTACGACTACTTTACCTACTTCAATTCTAACGCCAACACCATCGGTGTGCAAAATACGGGTCAGTTTTATTTAGGGGTAAGCTCAGCCAATTTGGTCGAAACCGATGTTCAAATCGGCACCACCCCAACCGATACCCTTGATATTATTTTGTGGCGTTACCGCTACGATGGTAGTGGCAATGTAGATACTGCCGTAGCCTATCACCGCAGTGGCGCCTTGGCCGATTCGATGACTTATACTTATTACTAGTAATGTTAGGGAGCTAGGTTTTACCCTCTTTCGAAAACCTGTCTGCTAAAACATTTTTAAACAACAACCAGTCCTCTTTTCGCGGCATAAAATCCGAGAAGGGAATTTGGCTGTCTGCTTTAAATAGGCCAAACAATGTAGTAGCCGCCACTCCAAACGATACCGTTGCCGCCAACCCCGCCCCACTCATTACATACCGTGGTATCAATAACCAACCAAAAACAATAAGCGTTGCAAACCCTGCTGCATTGGCAATAATCAAACTGCGGTATTTACCGGTGCCAAAATAAAAACTGCTTATCACCAGCGGGAAACTGTAAATCAAAACGCCGGGGAAAAGAAAACGCATACTATGTTTCACATCACTAAACCCCGGCCCAAACACCATAATATAAACCTGCGAGGGCACCAGCCATATGGCAAACAAACACAGCGCACACAACAAAAAACTAAGCTTAAATAATTGCACCGCCCGGTGGGCTTCGGTTTTCACATCATCGGTATGCGAGGTTTGCACATAGTGCACCGTGGCAATACTGCGGGGTATAATCCATACAGCCTCCAAAATCGAAATACCAATGGAGAATATGCCCAAATACTTGCTGCCTTGTTGAATGCCCAACTGGTAAAAATAATAGCGCAGATTAAGCAGTTGCAAAATTTCAATTAATTGAAAAAGCAACCCAAACCTAAAAGATATCTTCAGTTCTTTAGCCGAAAAAAACTCCCGCGCACCGGTTAGGTGAATAAACTTTTTTACCGATAAAAGGCTGATGCCAGCCGTTACGGTATAAGCAATTAGCGAAGCATATATATATGCGTATGCATCGCTGATATGCATAAAATAGAAACAAATAATTGCCCCGGCCAACTGGCCAAGCAATGGCACTGTTTGAATTACATTGGCATTGCCAATTTGCTTACGCGCCAGCAAAACTGTTTGATTAATGCTAATAATGGCCGAAAGGAAACTGAGCGCTACTATGGAGGGAATGTGGTTGGCGTAAATCAAATGCGTAAATTTAAGAAACACAAACCCCGAAAGCGCAATAAGCACCGACCAGCAATAGGCCGGTACTATCAGCAACTCAATTTTATTGCGCGGTATTAAATACACTAAAACCTGCCCGCCTAAAATGTTACTGAAAAAAATAAGGAACCAGGTAGTAGTAATTAAAAGCGTAACGTCGCCTTTTACTGCCGGCCCTGCGTGCCGCGCTATAAGCAAGGCAATAACAAAGTTAAGCGCGGTTGATAGCGCACGGGCAATTACAGTATTAACTATCAGCTTTTGCAATATGCTTTGTTGAATGGTAAACTTCAGAAAAGTTTGCAACATTAAGATACTTATTTTCCTGCGCCCGGATTAACCACCCCAGGCATTTTTTGAATTTCTCGGCTGTTAAACTCCGTGCCTCCGTGCGAAATGCCTTTTATTCCTGCTCACTTTTTTAATCTCACCATTTGTATATATTTTGCGGTTTTTAAGCAAGCGCAAACATTTACATATAAAGCTGATGCATAAATCCCCTGCTAAATCTTCCGGTTATTGTAATAATAGCAATGCCGTTAAAATTCAGCTTAACGCTTATAAAAGAATCAGCACCTCGTTGCCGCTATTTATTTTGCTACTGGCTTCTGTTTTAGCACAAGCCCAGGTAAAGCCCGTTGAAAAGAAGAAAAAGAGAAAAACCTTTATTGCCGAAGTTGACTATGGCGCCGGTAAAGTGGCGCCGGTGCACAGTAATTTTCCGCATAGCACTTTTGTAAACATTGCCGAGGTGCACCTTGGTTACCAAACCGCCGGCGAGTCGCAATGGAATAAAATTTTCAATTACCCGCGCCTCGGGGTATCGTTTATTTACCAAAACCTGGGCAATAACAACATCTTCGGCCAGCAGTTTTCTATAGTGCCCATGGTTTATTTCTCCACCGCAAAAAAAGAAAACGCAAAAGTTTATGCCGAGTTTAGATACGGCCTTGGCATGGCCTGCTTTGATAAGACCTACTACGATGGTACCGACCACCGCAATTTTATGATCGGCGAGCATGTTACCTGGCAGTTTAACATCGGCGCCAATCTGCATTGGAATATTTCCAAATACCTGAGTATGCAAGTGGGTGGCATGTGGCTTCACGCTTCCGATTCGCACACAGTACTGCCTAATGTTGGGATGAATACTTTTGCCGGGTTTGCCGGCCTCTCCATTTATCCTTACGGGCGCATTGCCAGGGTACATACCTACGATACGCTTGAAGTTGAAAATAAATGGCACGCCAATTTCCGGTTCGGCAGTGGTTACCAGGCCAAGGGCGGGCCATTCGGCCCGCAGTTTGGGCCCAAGTATCCTGTTTATACGGGCGCTGTTTATGCCAGTAAAAGAGTGGGCAAGATATTTTTATTAAAGGCCGGCCTTATATACCGGTATTACCCCATGTTTTTAAGCATCATTCAAACCGATTCATCCTACACATCGCACTTAAAGCTTAACTCATCAGCATTCATAATTTTTGGTGGAACCGAGTTTTTGCTAGGCCATTTTGCCATCAATCTCGAAGCTGGTATTAATGTTTACAAACCCGCATTTAAAACCTACGCCGCCGATTATTTAAGTAAAGGCAAACCCCTTAATTATTATTTAGGCGAGTATCTCGCAACCCGTTTCGGCGTCCACTATTACATCCTCGATCCCTACAAGCACATGCGCAACAACGTATTTCTTGGCGTAAACGTAAGTGCAAATTCGGGCGAGGCTGAGTTTCTCGAATTTAATGTTGGCTACGTATTTTGATTAAAACGGGAGTTTATTGCCAGCAACTGTTCATTTCCGAATCATCAAATTTCCGAATTACCAAATTACCAAATTTCCGAATTAACTAGCCATGCGGCCTAATATAGCTCGACCCCAACATCCCGTTCTTCATTTCCAACTCAACAAATTTGCCATTTTTATAGCGATAGGTATAGGTGATTCCCTCCTTCATGTCGGCCTGATAAACGCCATCTCCTGTTTTTTTCAATACGCGGTTTTCGCCAAGGCGCTCCGAAAATACCGTTGCACCGTTACATGGCTCGTTAAAATATAATTTAATGGTTGAGCAATCCACCATTTGCGCAAGGCTGGTAGCTACTTTATCCACCATAATCGAATACTTATTTCCCTGCCACTGCACGGTAGTTACATGCGCCTCATCGTTTCGCGTATGTTTCGAAAACGAAGAAAGCAACCGGTCACGATTGTAAGTAATATCGTAATGTAAGGTTATTTTGCGCGTAACCATCAACACATGCGCCTCCGAAGCGCTGCTAAGTGTATATTGAGTAATGCTGTCGTTTTTTACATTACGCTCAACCACCGTTTGCCCTATTACGTCTCCAAACAAAAAAATATCGAACGTAAGCTTTTGCGCAAAGCTGGTTGTCGATAGAAACGCGAGAAGCAAGGGAACTAGGTATTTCAATTTCATTTTCACTGTAAAATTAGCTGTTTTTATAAAATTACGAAGTGCGGTATATTCCCTTTGCTATTGAAACTAAAATCTATTTTTGAGCTAGCTTAAATGGTTCAACTACTCAACATTCTTCTTTATGTAATCTATGTGGGCTTGTTTCTACGCCTTATTTTCCGGTGGAAGTTTTTTAATATCCCCGACGTCAAAAAAACTCACCTCGCATTTTTCTTTTTATTGAAGGTAGTAGCCGGTTTGGGCCTTACCCTTATTTATACCTATTACTACACCGATCAAAGCAAGGCCGATATTTACCGTTACTTCAGCGATAGCAAAATCATTTCATCAGTTTTGTTTACCAATCCCATTGCGTGGTTAAAAATAATGAGCGGCATCGGCACTTTCGAACCCGGCACTTTTAAATACTTGAATGACACCTGGCATTTCACCCACCCCGCCGCAGATTTTATAACCAGTAACTCGTTTCTTATCCGCATTATAGTCTTGCTCAATTATTTATCATGTTACAATATTTACATTGATGCGCTACTGTTAAACTGCATCACCTTTATTGCTCTTGTTCAGCTATACAAAGCGCTACTCCCATATTATATTGAGTTCCCGCAAATACTTTATTGGCCATTGTTTTTAATGCCCTCATTTGTTTTTTGGAGTTCAGGTTTATTGAAGGAGGGGTTAATATTCATTGGCATTTCCTTATATCTCTCTACATGGTTCAACATAAGTAATAAACCTGCTTGGAAGTCTGTTGCACTGTTATTGGCCGGCCTGATGGTAGTTATGCTCACCAAAATATATGTGGCTGGCACACTAATAATATGCAGCCTGTTTTTGCCGCTCAAATTTACTATGGATTACCGCCTTGTTTGGCTAATCCGGATAAGCTTTTGGGTGGTGGTAGCCGTTGGTACCTGGTACGCTTTGCACCACGGGTTTTGCGAAAGGGTAATTGACAAGCGTAATGAATTTGTCGCCCTTTCAATCGCTCAAAATAGTGGAAGCCTTATTGATGGAAGTCTTAAACAGGCTGATTGCGGCACACTGGTAAGCCTTGTTCCGGTTGCAATGGTAAACGCCGTCCTGCGCCCATTTTTATGGCAACCTGGCAATTTATTCGAAATGCTTTTTGCCGTTGAAAACCTTCTTTTTCTTTTGGCGATAATCGCACTGTTGGTTTTTTACTTTAAGAAACCGCAAAATCAGAAACTGTTGTTGGCACTTTTTTGTTTCTTTTTCGCGCTGCTTAATTATTTGGGTATTGGTATAACTGTACCAATAGTGGGTGCCATAGTTCATTATCGGGTAGTTGCAGCGCCGTTCTTATTGTTATCTGTATTGTTAATCACAGACCTTGAGAAGCTAAAACAGCTTTTGCAGAAAGCCACACTTTTTAACTAACCGGCATTCCTGATAATGAAAATATCCAATATCGAATACCGAATTTTGAATAATGAAGTGAACTCAACTTCTACATTTGATGTTCAATATTCGTTATTCTGTATTCAACTTAACAATTGTATTCTTAGTGCTTCTTAGTGTTCTTAGTGCCTTAGTGGTAAATGGTATTTTCGTAAACTAACAAACATGCCCCTCCAATTACACCGCACACCGCCGCCAGCCCCACCGGGGCCCGATGTGTTTTTGCCTTTTACCGATATTGCGGTTAGCATGTCAGGAGGTGGGTTTAGGTCGGCGGCATATGGTTTAGGTTGTCTTGCATATTTGCAACGGCGTAAATACGATGGCTTAACCTTACTCGAGCGTGTTAAGTTTATTGTAGCGGCCTCCGGTGGCGCCATGACAGGCATTCTCTTTTCAGCCTATAACCACATGGGCATTCCGTTCAAAACAACTTACAATCATCTGCGCAACAACATTTTTTCGGGCGATAAGATTTTGCGCGAGGCAGCCCGGATTGTGCGCGATGACAATGCCTGGAAAAACGACCCCACTAAAAACCGTAACACCATCAACGCCTTTGCCAAAGCGTATCAAAACCTCGCTTTTGATGGGCTAACTTTTGATGTTTACACGCAAAACAATAAACGCACCTTAGAGCAGGTTAGCTTCAATGCTTCCGAACTCGAAAATGGCCGTGCATTTAGGTTTGAAACCGATGGATGGGACACCACCAACGAGATATTGGGCAACCGGTACCTGCGTGTAAAAGATAACAACTCACCGGCGGTTAAAAAGCTGAGGTTGGGTGATATCATGGCCGCCTCATCCTGTTTCCCCGCAGGTTTCGAACCCATGGTTTTTCCCGATGACTTTGCCGAAGATGAAGAGCACAAAGCGCAATTACAATCCGAAATGGAAATTGCCAAAAACTATGATTGGGAGAGCTATGTGCCTTTTACCGGCTCGGTGGCTTTAATGGATGGCGGCATTACCGATAATCAGGGCATAGAAGGCCTTAAGCTTGCCAACGACCGCCGCCTAAAAGCCCACGGCCGCGGCTACGACCTTAACCTTATTTGCGATGTAGCCAATTACTTTATGGATCCCTTCGAACCATTAAAAGAGGAAAAGAGTTGGTGGAGCGGCATCACTCTAACAGCTATCATCAATGCACACAAATACGCCTACGTCATTTTTGGGGTTTCGGTAGTAATGATAATTGCTAATATATGGGCCGATGTGGCCTGGATAATGGCAACCGTATCTGCAATTATGTTTGCCCTGTTTCTTTTTGGCCGGTATGCGCTGTTGCGCAAACCCGATTCGGTAGCGGCTAATTCTAATAATCAAAAATCCCGCGCGCAAGAAAGCATGTGGGACCTACCCGTAAGTCTGTTTTTAGATTTCTTTCTGCAAAACCCGCTCAGCAAAACCGAGATGATGCTCAAGGTGCGCATCCGCTCAGCCCTGCGGGTGGCTATGGAAATTTACTTGCTACAAATTCGGCGTATTAATTACGATAGCCTTTACACCAACCCCGAATGGGCCTACAAAACCAAAGCCGTAAGTATTTACGAGTTAAGCAAAAGCAACGAAAACGTGTTACAACGCCAGTTTGAGCGCAAAAAGTTTGATGCCGATAAAGTTAAACTGCTTACCCCGTCGGCGGCCATCATGAACGTTGCCGAAACCGCCCGTCAAATGGGCACCACACTCTGGTTCCCCGAAATGACCAATAGCACCGAAACCAACGTCCGCGATTCGTTAATTGCGTGTGGACAATTTACCATGTGTTATAACCTGTTAGAGTATATCTTGCAAATTGAAGAGTATTACCCAACGGTTTTACAGGATGCCGGTTTCCAGCAATTGAAAAAGGAGATATTAGAAGACTGGGCCACATTCCAAAAGGACCCGGAGTTTATGATTGAGGATTTTGATAAGGTGATAGGTTGAAATTCATTTGGTATTCCTCGGCTGTTATCTCCGTGCCTCCGTGCGAAACGTATTTGTATTTGGGTTTTCAGAATTTCGCTCCGTAACTCAAATTATAACAATGTAAATATGAACTTTTGAACCCCAAAAGGCTATTTTTTGACCTCCAATCTCCTTTTTAAAGCACCAACCTCTTCACCTTTCACATTTTCCACCTCATTTTAACCCAATTTGTGCATAATCTGTGCAAAACCTGCTTTTTATTTCGGGTTTTAGGCCTATTTTTGCGTCGCCAACTAAAAAAAACAAAAATCTATGACAAACTCACGTAAAAAAGCGGTCGAAACAGTAGTTAACCGCGAAGTTATTGCACCGCGTATAGCTGGGGTTAAAGTATCCGACTATTATGCATCCAATGTGTTTAACGACTCCGCCATGCGCGAGTATCTTTCAGAAGATGCTTACAAGGCGGTTAGAGGAGCCATTAAAGCAGGAACCAAAATCAGCCGCGAAATTGCTGATGCAGTTGCCGCAGGTATGAAAAGCTGGGCCATGAAAAAAGGCGCTACTTCCTACACGCACTGGTTTCAGCCGTTAACCGGTTTAACTGCCGAGAAGCACGACATGTTCTTTATGCCTAAAGGCGATGGAGCGGTTGAAGTATTTAGTGGCGATGCACTGGTTCAGCAAGAACCTGATGCTTCGTCTTTCCCAAGCGGCGGCATACGTGCAACTTTCGAAGCCCGTGGTTATACTGCCTGGGATCCGGGTTCACCTGCGTTTATCATGGAAATCGGCGAAGGCAAAACACTTTGCATTCCTACTATATTTATTTCGTACACCGGCGAGAGTTTGGATTATAAAGCGCCCTTATTAAAGTCATCGCACTTTTTAGAGCAGGCAGCTTTGCCAATCGTTCATTTATTTGATAAAGATGCTACCCGCGTTACAGCAACCTTAGGCTGGGAGCAGGAGTATTTTGTAGTTGATGAGGCGCTTTACTATCAGCGCCCCGACCTTATGTTTAGTGGCAGAACTTTAGTTGGTGCTGCCCCTCAAAAAGGCCAGCAGTTCGAAGACCACTATTTTGGTACAATACCTGAGCGCGTTTATGCTTACATGTTGGATTTCGAAACCGAGTGCCACAAGTTAGGCATACCGGTTCGTACACGCCACAATGAAGTTGCCCCTTCGCAATTTGAGTGCGCACCTATGTTTGAAGAAGTAAACGTAGCGGTTGACCACAACCAGTTATTAATGGACTTAATGGAGCGTATTGCACGCCGCCACAAACTGCGCGTGTTGTTGCACGAAAAACCATTTGCAGGCATTAACGGTAGCGGTAAGCACAACAACTGGAGCATGGGTACCGATACCGGTAAAAACCTGCTTTCTCCGGGCAAAACACCTAAAACAAACTTACTGTTCCTAACCTTCTTTGTAAACGTTATTAAAGCGGTAAATGAGAACGCCGATTTATTGCGCGCATCTATCGCCTCAGCTAATAACGACCACCGTTTAGGTGCTAACGAAGCTCCACCGGCTATTATTTCAGTATTCATCGGCTCATACATGACTGATGTGTTGAATGAAATTGAAAAGCGTGTTGCTAAAGATAAGTATGACGAGTTAAGCAACGCTAACCTTAAACTTGATATCCATAACAAGATACCCGATGTAATGTTAGATAACACCGACCGTAACCGTACTTCGCCATTTGCCTTCACCGGTAACAAATTCGAATTCCGCGCTGTTGGTTCATCTGCTAACTGCGCACAGGCTATGACCGTAATGAACGCCATAGTAGGTAAGCAGTTACTTGATTTTAAAGTTGAGTTGGACAAACTAATCAAAGGCGGCGAAACCAAAGAAGGTGCTGTTATGCGCCTTATCCGTCAATACTATATCGACAGCAAAAAAGTATTGTTCGAAGGTGATGGCTACAGCGAAGCTTGGGAGAAAGAAGCCAAAAAACGCGGCTTGAACAACGTAAAAACCACCCCGTATGCACTTGATTTCTTCGGCACTAAAAAAGCTAAAGAGGTTTTGGTAGGCACTGGTATTTACAGCGAGCGTGAATTAGATGCGCGTGTAGATATTTTGCAGCACAGCTACAGCCTTAAAATTGATGCCGAAGCAAGGATTTTAGCGGATATAGCCACCAACCAAATCATACCTGCCGGGCTTGAGTATTTAAACAACCTGCTTGTAAACATTAAGGGCTTAAAAGATGCCGGCATTGCAGCAGCAGGCTCAAAAGCGCAAAAAGAACTGGCTAATGAAATTGCCGTGCACATCAATGGTATTAAAACCGCCGTTGACAAAATGAACCTCGCCGTTGAAGCCACCCACAAAGGCCACAGCAACGAAGAACACAGCAAAGCCTACTGCGATAAAGTAAAACCTTTCTTCGACGTAATCCGCAACCACGTAGATTCATTAGAAGCCATAGTTGACGACAATGTTTGGCCTTTACCTAAATACCGCGAAATGTTGTTTATCAGATAATAACAATCGGCACTAAGTTTTATAAATCCCTCACCGGTTGGTGGGGGATTTTTGTTTGCCCCCACTTTTTCCATTGAAAGCATCCCTTATATTTGCCCCTTCATGCTTAAAAAAATCTGGAAGTTCATTTGGCGGGCCGTGCTGTTTTGCTTTGTCTTATCATTAGTAATGGTAATTGTGTTCAGGTTTGCACCGGTGCCGGTTACTATATTAATGTTGCAGCGCTGCGTTGAGCAGAAGATGGATGGCAAAGAAATGAAGCTGCAAAAACAGTGGGTGAGCTTAGATAAAATATCCAACAACCTGCAACTGGCCGTTGTAGCCAGCGAAGACCAGCGTTTTTTATGGCACCACGGCTTCGATTTCGGGGCTATTGAAAAGGCTGTGAAGTATAACGAGAAGCAGGAGGGTAAAAAGCATCCCCGTTTGCGTGGGGCCTCAACTATTTCTCAGCAGTGCGCTAAAAATACTTTTCTGTTTCCCTCACGCAATTTTATTCGTAAGGGCTTAGAGGTCTACTTTACGGCCCTGATTGAATTGCTATGGACCAAGCAGCGCATTATGGAAGTCTACCTCAATGTAATTGAAATGGGTAAAGGCCTCTACGGCGCCGAAGCAGCCAGCCAGTATTACTTTCATAAACACGCTCAAAGCCTTTCGCCCTCCGAAGCGGCGTTAATAGCCGCCATTCTTCCCGACCCGCTTAAATGGAGTGCCTCTAACCCCGGCCCATACGTGGCCAACAGGGCAGAAGCTGTACAAGTGCAAATGCGCAATTTTGGTGGCAGGTTAGATTATAATATGAAGGAGTAAATACATCCTCATCCTAAATCCTTCTCCGAAGGAGAAGTACTTTTGAACCCTCTCCTTCGGAGAGGGCAGGGTGAGGAGGCTGTTAGCCTTTCAACCTAACCTCCGAATTATCCTCACAATCCCTTAAAAGCCCTTCCATCGTCTTTCCCAAAACCGGATGCACAAACCCGGGGGCAATCTCAACCATAGGCACCAACGTAAACCGGCGCTCCTGTAAATAAGGGTGGGGTATTTTTAATTCGGGTAAATCAACAGTTTGGTTGCCGTAAAACAAAATGTCAATATCAATAACCCTCGGGCCCCATTTGCTGGTTTCAACGCGGCCCAATTCTTTTTCTGTATCCTTTAAAGTTGTAAGCAGGGTGAAAGGCGATAGGTTTGTTTCAATAAGAATAGCCTGGTTCAAAAAAGCCTGTTGTTCTTTTACACCCCACGCTTCAGTCTCGTAAATCGATGATTGCTGAACGATTTCGCCGGCCTTTTGGCCTATCAGCAATTTAGCTTGATGCAGGTTTACCTCCGGCTTTCCCTCGTTCGAACCCAGCAATAAATAAACGCCCTCCATGCTTTTCAAAAGTATTATAATTGCAGACAATTAAAATTTACCGCATCGGCAATCGTCTGATAACCTTAAAATCTAACTAATGAGACAGTTTTTGAAATTCACCTTGGCCACCTTTGTGGGCCTTATTCTATTTTGCTTTTTAGGCATCTTGTTTTTGGTGGGCATGGTTTCCTCAGCCAGCAAAGAGAAGAAAGTTACCGTTGAATCAAACTCGGTATTGCGCATCGACCTTAACTACACCATCCACGAAAAAGATGAGGACAATCCTTTTGCTTCTTTGGGATTGGGCAACACAAAGATTAAAAAAGGAACCGGTTTAACTTCAATTCGCGCCTGTATCAAACACGCAAAAACTGATGATAATATTAAAGGCATTTACCTCGATTTAGGCCTTAACGATAACGGCCTTGCCACCACCGAAGCTATACGCGATGCCCTGCTTGATTTTAGAAAATCGGGCAAGTTTGTGTATGCCTACGGCGAGGTAATTACCCAAAAGCAATACTACCTGGCCACCGCTGCCGACCAAATTTTTATTAATCCAAGCGGTGGTATGGAGTTGAAGGGCTTTGGCCGCGAAATCATGTATTACAAAGGCATGCTTGATAAGTTGGGTATTGAGGTGCAGGACTTTCACTGTGGTGCATTTAAAAGCGCTATCGAGCCTTTTATACGCACTAACATGAGCGAGCCTAACCGCCAGCAGTTAACCGTTATTTACGGCGATGTATACAGGCATTTTGTAAACAATATTGCCAGCGCCCGTAAAATTGATACTGCTCAGTTAAATACCATCATCAACGATTTACAAGCAGAGAATACCCAAAAAGATATTGACCTGAAATTGATTGACGGCGCTTTGTTTTTCGACCAGGTTTTAGATAAGCTAAAAGAGAAAACAGGCGTAGATAAAAAGAAGGACGTAAAGTTTATTGATGTGGCCAAATATGCTTCAACAATAACTAAAGATATGTCTGAGTCGGCTAAAATTGCGGTGGTTTATGCCGAAGGCGAAATTGTAGATGGCGATGGAAAAGACGACCAGATAGGAGGGGAGACCTTTGCAAAAATTATCAGCAAACTTGGAAAAGATGATAAGGTGAAGGCCATTGTATTGCGAGTAAACTCGCCCGGTGGCAGTGCCCTTGCCAGCGATGTTATTTGGAGAGAATTGATTTTGGCTAAGAAAGAAAAGCCATTGGTAATATCATTTGGCGACCTTGCCGCCAGCGGTGGTTACTTCATCTCTTGCATGGGCGATAGGATATTTGCTCAGCCTAATACCATTACCGGTTCAATAGGCGTTTTCGGTTTAGTGCCGAATGCAAAAAAACTGTTTACCGATAAACTGGGAATTACTTTCGATGAAGTGAAAATTACCAGGCACGGTGTGTTAGGCGGCTTAACCAAACCACTTGATGCCGATGAATCGGCTTTTGCGCAGAGGAACGTAGAGAGAACTTACATGGAGTTTAAACAGCACGTTGCCGAAGGCCGTGGTAAGGATGTTGCCTATATTGATAGCATTGCACAAGGCCGCGTTTGGACCGGTAACCAGGGCCTTGCATTGGGCTTGGTAGACGAGATAGGCGGGTTAGATGAAGCCATTGCCTACGCTGCTAAAAAAGCTAATCTTAAAACCTACAGGCTTAAAGAATATCCTGAAGAGAAATCGTTGGCCGATAAAATTGCCGAAAGCTTTGGTGATATGAAAGCACAAACCATTAAAGAAGAATTAGATGATCAATACGAAACTTACAAAACACTTCAATGGCTTAAAAGTGCAACCGGCATTCAGGCGCGCATGGCTTATGATTTGGGATTGTAATTTTAGCTGATAATGATATTGAAAGGCTCGCCGGATGGCGGGCCTTTTTTGTTTAAAGAAGGGTTCAAATACTAAATTTTTGTCCCAAACAAAGCCCCAATTGTTCGATTTATTATCCGTGTAATCTATTAAAAATCAATGTATTATCACAGATAAAAAATCTATTTCACTCTCTTTCCAAAAGCAGGCTTGACAAGGCTTGTTCAGCGCGCTACATTGTTAGTGTCAGCAGCAATTAATCAAAACAAAAACCCTCAACATGAACAAGTTTAACCAAATCCTCACCGCAGCCCTGGTAACGCTCTCTTTAAATTCTTTTGCAGGTGATTGCCCTGCTTTATCAGGCAGCTATAGTATAGGTAAAACCGATGGCTCTGATTTTGCATCGGTAACCGAGGCGGTTACTGCCGTGCAATGTGGTGGGGTAAGCGGCCCGGTTACTTTCCGGATGGAAAGCGGCGTTTATAACGAAAGAGTGGTTATGTCAAACATTCCCGGGGCCTCGGCTTACAATACAGTTACTTTCGAAAGCAAGTCGGGCATGAACAGCGATGTGGTTATTGGTTACGCAAATGCCGATGCTACTTTTATCATGAATGGAACAAGCAACGTTACTTTCAATAACATTTCTATCAACCATGCAGCAGCTACTTATGGTAACGCAATGCGTGTTGATGGCAAGGCTTCTAACATCCACTTTATCGATGTAGTTTTTACCGGTGTTGATGTAGCCCGCACAGGTGCAAACAGCGCGGTGGTTTACTTTACTGCAAGCGCTTCTAAAAACAACGTATCATTCGAAAACTGCGAAATCAACAATGGCAGCGCCGGTATCTTTAAAGCCGGTATGAGCAACGAGAATCCTGATACCAAAACTTCTATCACCGGCACATTATTCTTCAACCAGTTTGAAACTGCACTTGCCTTAACTAACGAAACTGCACCAAACATCAGCAATAACGTTATCAGCAGCTTATCGCACTTCAGCAATTACAAAGGCATCAGCCTAAACAGTGTTTCAAACGATATCGTTATCAGCAACAATGTTATAACTATGGCAAGCGGCTCAACCGGTATCGAAATGAAAAACTGTGTTGCACAGCCTACCCATTTAGGCCAGGTTAACGGTAACTCGGTAGCCGTTGGCGGAAGCGACGAAGCAAGCGGCATTATGTTAACCGGCAGCACCGATAACCAGGTGCTTAACTTTAACCGCGTTAAACTTTCGAACGGTGCTGAAACTGCAAAACAGGCTTACTATCGTAACAGCGGCGCAGGAAACAACATCAACATGTTAAACAACATCTTCTTCGACCTTTCAACCGGTGTTTACACTATAGTTGGTAATACTTACAAAGATATGTTCAACCAGTTACCTGCTCAAAGCAACTCATCACTTGCTGTAGCCGCTAACGGTATTATGATTGAAAAAACAAAACCGGTTAATTAATATAACCTAAACTTTCCTGCAATGCTTCCTGCAAAGCTTAGCCCGGTTCGTAACCGGGCTTTTTTTATGCTGGTTACTTTCGCTTTCCCCTGTTTCACATCTATTTTACTATTTTCCCTTAATGAATAACACCCCATCCCACAATTCCACCACAAAAGATTACAGCTCAATAAGTCCCTCGGCCCGGCAGTTATTGCTATTAAAAGGCTTTGGCAACATACCCTTTGCCGAAAAAGCGGCGCAATTAATGCTACATCCCAAAACCTATATCAATAACCTAAGCAATATGGATTTTGCCTTCAAAGCGCGGTTAATGCACTTTGAATCGAGATATGGCAGTATCGACCAATTGCTTGCTGGCCTGCCCATCCACAACGTGCTCGAACTCTCTTCCGGCTTTTCGTTTCGCGGTTTGGATTTAGTGCAGCATAAAGCCGTTAACTATATTGATACCGACCTGCCCGAGGTTATTGAACTTAAAAAGCAATTTATTGATGCTCTTGCTCCAACTAGTTCAAACCCCGTTGGTAAGCTTCAAACAATCCCTTTAAACGCCTTAAACGAAGTGCAATTTGAAGAAACTGTAAAGCTTTTTCCAGCCGGCGAAATTGCCATTTTAACCGAAGGTTTATTGATGTATTTAAACCCTGAAGAAAAGCAAAAGCTGTTCGGCATTATCCATAACATATTACAAAAACGCGGCGGCTATTGGATTGTGGCTGATGTGTATATCCGTAAAGATATTGACCAGCGCAATATTATGGTTAACGACAACCTGCAAGCCTTTTACAACGCCCATAACATCGAAGAAAACAAGTTTGAAAGTTTTGAAGCTGCAGAAAAACTATTTAATGACGCCGGTTTAATTATTGACAAGAAATCACCCGCCGATTATTCAAGCTCAGGCACCTATCAAAACATCCTGCCGACGGCTACCACCGAAC